>Ga0182743_1000086_pt1 | contig 172344 bp, 140 predicted proteins | sample eDN3rd30CKraftOP_FD_128522 | JGI IMG/M metagenome (GOLD analysis project Ga0182743, IMG submission 128522) | Enriched Organic Plus compost microbial communities from Emeryville, California, USA - eDNA 3rd pass 30_C Kraft OP (version 2) (version 2) ...
GCAAAGGCGCGAGCAATGCCGGGATCGAATTCGGTGCCGGCCTTTTCCTCGATGTAGCCGAGTACCCGTTCGGATGCCCACGCATCGCGATACGGGCGATTCGTCCGCAGCGCATCGTAGACATCACATACGTGCACGATTCTGCTCGCGTAATGGCAGTCCCGCCTGAAACGCATCGCCGGGTACCCGGTGCCATCGATCATGATGTGGTGTTCGTACGCAACCACCGCGGCGAGGTCGAGGTGTTCCTCGGTTTCGATAATGATGCGTGCGCCGTCCACCGTGTGCCGATTCATGATCTCGCGTTCGTGCGGTTCGAGCCGTCCCGGTTTGGTCAGGATGTCGCGCGGAATGCGCGTCTTCCCGATGTCGTGCAGCAGGCCGGATACACCGAACGCGCGGACGTCGCGGGGGCCGAGCCCCAGAAATTCGGCGAGGGCCATCGACAGCACGGAGACATTGAGCGCGTGCGTGGTCGTGTATTCGTCGAATTCGCGGAGCTTGAGCAGCGGAATGATGATGCGCCGGTCGCCGTGCATCGCGACGGTCAGCGAGCGCACAATGGCTTCGGCTTCAGTGAGGTGCAGCGTGTTCGATTCCTGGACCTCGCGATGCAGCCAGCGAATCGTTTCGGCCTCGTCGTCCAGTGAGTACGACACGGTTGCCGTTGGCACGGCAGCATCCTCGATCTCCCCTTTGACACCGACGGTGCCGAATCGAATGCGCGATTTGCGAAGCTGTCTGGCTTCCGCGCTGCCGACGGCGGACAGCGTCAGCCGCGCGAGCACCTCGTCCAGGAACTCGACAAAATCATCGCGGCCGACGTCCGGCTCGAACTCGAGGCGCTGGATGCCTGCGTTCGAAAGCCGCGGCCCCCAGTCCCAGGTCCTGAGTTCGCGGATCGGCATGCTGCCGCACACGATTTCATCGCCGAGGAAGGTAAAGACGATGTTCGGCAGTCGCGCCTGAAGTTGCAGCAGTGCATCGAACGCCGAATCGATCACGCGTTCGCGGGCCGGGTGCCCCTCGCGATACAGCGTCATCGTTGCTACGGCCTGAGCGAAAGCCGTCAGGAAATTCACGGCTTCGATCATGAGCGATTTCCCGCTGCATCGAGTGTGGCGCGGACGGCTGGATCGGTTGATCTGCGAGCGCGTTCGATCAATTCCGCGGCGCGCGGCTCGTCCGCCCATGTGTTCGCCAGGACGGTAAGCGCCGCAAGGACATCCGGCGTGGGCGCGGCGAGGCGCACCTTGCCGAACAAGGTTTTCCCGGCCGTGACGAGCCGGAGCAGCGCCTCGAGTACGACCGGGTTGCGCGTGCCGTTGAGCAGCAGCGCCATCTCCGCACGAAGCTCGGGCGCAAGTGCCGGGTCGCCGATTCTGCGGGCGAGCACCGGTGTCGCGGCGTCAGGAAACCTTACGCGCGCCTCCGCGATTGCGGCGCGTACGGCGCGCTCGTCCTGGTCCGTGAGTGTGACCGCAATCGCGCGATCGCGTTCATAGGGGCTGCGCATCCAGAGGATCAGCGCTTCACGTCGCACACGCACGTCTGGATGGCGGGCGAACGCGGCGGCCCCGATCGTCTCCGAGTAGGCGTCGGCCTCATTCAGCAGCGCCAGCATGTTGCGCTGCACGTACCAGCGTTCGTCGCGCAGGCCGGCGAGCAGGTACGGTTCCAGGACCAGTACCGGCAGCATCGCGAGCCGCTTGAACGCACCCATGCGCGTGGCCCGGGATTCCGAGTTGCGCAATTGCTCGAACAGGATACGCGCGACCACGGCGTCATCCATCCGATCGAGCAGTTTCCCGAGCGCGACGAAGTCGACCGGCTCACGCGCGAAGCTTTCGACGATGCGTTCTGCGGTGGCGAGGTGGTCCCAGAGCGCGATGGCGGCCTGATTGTCTTCTGCGACCGATTCGAGTGCATGGATGAGCGGTTTGAGTCCATCGCTGTGCAGGACTTCGGCAACAGCCCGCCAGAACGGGATGCCGACGGCATCCACCTCGAGCGCCATGTGCACGATGCGAATCGGCTCCGGTGCGAACTGTGTGTGCGCTGTTGTTGTTGTGCTCTGCGCGCGCGTCGCCAGACTCTCGAGTGCGCGCGTGTAGGCATCCGGATTCGGGTCGCGCAACTGCCAGTTCTCCATTAACTGCTGTACCTGCTCGCGCAGCGCAGTGTCCGCATGCAGTTGGACGTTGCGCTCCCCCTGTTCGGCGAACGCGGACAGTTTGGTCAGCAGCCGAACCATCGAATTCGAGATGGTTTGCTCGGTAGACGCGGCGGCGGCCTGCACAATTTCGACGACTGCATCGGCCGCGAGCGCTTCGGTTGCGTCGAGCACAAAACGCCTGCGCTGCTCGAAATCACCGCCCATCCGCACCAGCCGTTCGAGTGTGCCGGGGTCCAGCGCATCGATCAGTCGGGAGAGTCGACGCCGCACCGCAACCGCGCCGGGCCCGCCCTCCTGCTTCAGTTCCTGTGCGAGTTGCAGCAGGTAGCCAACAATGACCTGGTCGTAGGCTTTGGCTTCGGGATGTTCATTGATCGCTTTGGCGACGACGGCGGGTTCGGTGGATTCGGGTTCGATATCCCCTCCATCCGTCGCGAGGGCCGCGCGGGCGAGGCCGATCCAGAGCTGCGCGGTGCGTGTACCGCGGTCGCGATCCTCGTCCTCCTCCTCATCCGACTCGCCAATCAGTTGAAGCTGCTCGTACGTCAGCGCGTACAGCCGCACACCATCCCACTGCCTCAGGCGATCCGGGTCGTCGAGCCCGAGCGGCTGCACGTCGGCACCCGGTTCGACACCGACCAATCGCATCATCGCGATCACTTCATCCGTGCGCACTCCGGAGTAGAACGCGACCGCGCCAAGGTGATGGCGGTGCAGTTTTTCGGCGAGGCTGCGCAGAACAGGATGGCGCGGGTCGGTCGCCACGCCTTCGATCACGAGCTGCCGCCGCGCAACACCAATCGAGAGACTCGGCCGATCTGCCAGCAGACGGGAAAGCCGGCTCAGTACCGTCGCGGCCGCCCGCTCGAGCGATGGATGCCCCCACGGGTACATCGAGGTGCGATGTAGCGCGATCGAGAATTCGATCAGGAACTCGCTCAGCTCCTGCGAAAGTGCGACCCGCTCCGGTCGTTCCGGCATCTGGCTGCTCAAGTCGATGCGATTCGGCGTGAAAGGGCTGTTGAACAGTGGCCCGTTGTATCGGGGCCCGTCAATTCCGGCAAATCTGCCGCGTTTCCGTTTCCGCGCGTGCGGAGTAGGTTGAACCTGCACGGGGCCTGGGGCGTAATGCAGTAATCGTCGGGTCGATTCCGGGAAAGAACGAGGACCATGCTGAAGCTCAGGAACATCGAAAAAGCGTTCGAAACGAAGGCAGGAAAGACCTACGTGCTGCGGCGCGTGAACCTGGATGTGTCGGAGGGCGAATTCCTGACCGTGATGGGCCCGTCAGGCGCGGGCAAGTCGACCATCCTCGGGATCATCGGGATGCTCGATGCCGCCTGGACCGGCGAATTCGAATTCTTCGGAAATCCGGTGCATCGGATGAACCTGAAACAGCGGGCCGAGCTGAACAAAAAGTACATCGGCTTCGTGTTTCAGCAGTACCATCTGCTCGACAACCTGACCGTCTACGAGAATCTCGAAATCCCGCTGTCGTACCGGAACATCCCGCGCAAGGAGCGCGAAGCGATTGTCGCGGATATTCTCGACCGCTTCAACATCGTAGGGAAGAAGGACCTCTTCCCGAGTCAGCTCTCCGGTGGTCAGCAGCAGTTGGTTGCGGTCGCGCGCGCCGTAGTCGCCAACCCCAGGCTCATCCTCGCCGACGAGCCGACCGGTAACCTGCACACCGCGCAGGGCCGCGAAATCATGGAGCTGTTCCGGAAGCTCAACGAGCAGGGGACCACGATCATCCAGGTCACGCATTCGGAAGCCAACGCCGCCTACGGCCATCGCACGATCAACCTGCTCGACGGTTGGATCGTGTCGGAGGAGAAGCCGGTACCCGCGGAGTAGCGCCCGGGGATCACGCCGCGGCCGTCCAGTCCTGGACGGCTACAGCCGCACGCCGGCCGAAAGCAGATCCTCGACCTTGCTGCGGATCGTATCGAGCGGCGCCGGCTTCGAGAGGTACGCATCGCAGCAGCCACAGCTCAGGATGGCCGCTGCATCTCCGGCGGCGGCAAGCGCCGTGAGCGCCAGGATCGGGACCTGGCGCGGGGCGAGCCGCTGCTTGATCCAGCGCCCCGCCTCCATCCCGTCCATGCGCGGAAGCTGAAGGTCGAGGATCACCAGATCCGGCTTGATCTGCTCAGCCAGTGATATCCCGTCCTCTCCTGTGCGCGCTGTGGTCACTTCATAATCGCGCGACAGCAATTCCTTCAGGATCCCGAGCAGATCCGCGTTGTCTTCGACGATCAGCACTTTGCGCATCAGCGGCTTCCTTCAGACGCGACATCCGCCAGCAGCGTGTCAAGCGGCACCGTCAGCCGAGTCGCAATGCGCTGCTTCGAGAGCCGGTTCATCAGGCCCGGATCGACGCGCGCAACATCGATGCCCTCCTTCTCGAGCACCTTCACGACCTGTTCGCGGATGTTCGACTTCTTGCGGCGGTAGACGTCCGGATAGACGATCACATTGCCGTCATAGACCTCGACAATGTCGTAGCTGACGGACAGCGGCACCGGTCGGGACAGCCCGAACGTGCGCGTCTGGCGCGGGCTCGAGGCGAGCGCGTCGAGCACACTCTCGGGCACCCGCGTGGTGCGGTCGTGGATCAGCCGGGCCAGTTCGATCACATCCGCATTGCTCATGCGCACACAGCCATGTGAGGCCGGCGCGCCGAGCCGCCCTTCGTCCGTGGTACCGTGCAGGTACAGCAGCGGCGCAAACTGCAGCTTGACCCGGCCCATCGGATTGAGCGGCCCCGGCGGTGCGACCTTGCGTCCCTGCGCCCATTCGGACTTCGGCGGATGCCACCACGGGTTCCACACTACCCGGAACACCTTGTAATTGCCGGGAGGTGTTTCGAACCCGCGGGCGCCTACCGAGACGTCGTAGCTGCGGATGCGCTGACCCTGCTCGTACACATCGAGGCGACTCGCCGGAATGTTGAGGACGAGCCGCAGCGTCGGCTCGCCACCCAGCATCCGGCTGGCGAAGTTGATCCCCGCGCCGGCTACGGCGAGCAGCACGACAATCGCCAAAATTATAGAAATTCGAGGCTTCATTCCGACCTGGCACTACGCTGGTTAAACTCTTTCCCAATCGAGAGTTAGAGCAATCCCTGTGCCCCAGATCGGTGGCTCGATTCATGGGTGTTTCGCCGTCTCCAGCCGCATTCCTTCCGACACCCGCCGCAGCGCGTCCCTCAACAGGCTCGGCTCGATCCCCGGACCAAAACGGAGGTGGTGGTCCATGCGGAAATGGTCGCCGGCAACCAGCAATACACTCTGCTCCGCCCGCAGCCGTTCGATCAGCGTGCTCGAGTTGATCGGCAGGTCGTAGCGCGCCCAGAGAATGGCGCCGGCCTCCGGGCGCCGGTAATGAAACACCTGCATCTCCGCGAGCCACGGCTCGAGCACGGCGAGGCCGTCGCGGATGTAGCGACGGGTGCGCTGGAGCAGCTTCGGGCGGATTTCCGGGGCGAGGGCCACAGCCGCGAGGCTGTCGGTAAGCTGGCCGGGGCCGATGGTCGTGTAGTCCTTGCGCGCCCAGAGCGGACCCGTCATTTCGACGGGGGAAATCGTCCAGCCGATTCTCAGGCCGGGCAGCCCGTACGCCTTGGACAGCGATCCGGTCGCGATCACGCGTTCCGCGGTGTTGTGGAAGGACGCGGTTTCGCTGCCGCTGAGTTCGGCGCCGCGGTACACCTCATCGGCGAGGATCCAGGCACCGGTGCGCTCCGCGGCCGCGACGATGGCCTGACGGGCGGCCTCGTTGAGGATCGAGCCGGTTGGGTTGTTCGGGTTGGTGACGACGATGGCGCGGGTCCGGCTGGTCACGGCCGCCGTGATCTCGTCGGGGTCCGGCTGCCAGCCGAGGTCTTCACGCAGCCAGACCTCGCGTACGGTCGCGCCGAGCGCTTCGCACAAGCCCACCGTCTGCATGTAAGTCGGCAGGAGGATGACCACCTCGTCGCCGGGTTCGACCAGCGTCCAGAGCGCGATGAGGTTCGCCTCGGCACTGCCGTTCGTCACCGTGACCAGGTCGGGTGACGCGTTGTCATACAAAGCCGCGATGTGTTGCCTCAGTTGGTCGGTCCCGTTCGACTGGCCGTAGCTGATCGGCGTGCTGTCGAAGGTGCGGCCGGAGAGCTGGACGAGTTCGCCGAGCGTGACCGGGTGCACGCCGCTCTCTGAGAGGTTACAGTCGACCTGGTTCTCGTACGTCGACTGCCATCGCTCCATGACAAAGTCGCTGATCTGCGCCATATCCTGCTCCTGTGCGGGTGTGCGCGCCAAAGTACCGAAGCCGCGCGCCGCCTGCTACAGGCTCCGCCGCGCTGGCGCCAGCCTTGCCGCAGCGTTGTGTCGCGGTAGTATCAGCACACGAAAGCGCCGCTATTCGGGCGCATGAGATCCTGCACCGACGATTTGAAATGACTGTGACGATTCCTGACGACCTGGTCGAGCCGACCGGCGGCCGCATCGTGCTGATCGTGATGGACGGCCTCGGGGGCCTGCCGAATCCGGAAACCGGGCTTACCGAGCTGGAAACCGCCAACACGCCGAACCTCGACCGCCTCGCCCTGCGCTCGGCGCTCGGCATGCACAAACCTGCGGGTACGGGCGTGACCCCGGGCAGCGGGCCCGGCCACCTCGCGCTCTTCGGCTACGACCCGATCCGCTGGAACATCGGCCGTGGCGTGCTCAGCGCGCTCGGCGTCGGGTTCGGACTGCAGCACGGCGATCTGGCGACCCGGCTGAATTTTGCGACCCGCGATGCCGAAGGCCGGATCATCGACCGCCGGGCCGGTCGGCCGAGCGACGAGGAAAACCGTCGGCTGGTCGCAAAGCTGCGCGAGCATTTCCGCGCACCCGAAGGTGTCGAGGTGTTCTTTGAGCCGGAGAAGGAGCATCGGCTGGTACTGGTCGTGCGCGGAAAGGGCCTGAACGCCGAACTCGGCGACACGGATCCACAGGAGACCGGAGTGCCGGCGCTGCCGGTGCAGGCGCAATCCGAGGGAGCACGCGCGACCGCCGAACTGGTCCAGCGCATCCTCGACCAGGCCAGCGAAATCCTCAAGGACGAGCCGCAGGCGAACACGGTCCTGGCGCGCGGGTTTGCCACGTACGAGCCGTATCCAACGTTCGAGCAGCGTTTCGGCCTCAAGGGCCGAGCCATCGCACGCTACCCGATGTACCTCGGCGTCGCCCGACTGGTCGGGATGGAATCGCTGCCGATCTCAAAAACCGACGAAGCTTCGGTCGCCATGCTCGAGCAGAATTTCGACGACTACAGCTTCCACTTCGTGCATTTCAAGGCGGTTGACTCGCGCGGTGAGGATGGCGATTTCGCGGCGAAAGTGAAGGCGATCGAGTCGGTCGATGCGCTGATCCCGCGCATCGAAGCGCTCCATCCGAATGTGCTGATCGTGACAGGTGACCATTCGACTCCTTCGGCAATGAAGGCGCACTCGTGGCACCCCGTGCCCATCCTGATCTCCTCGCCGTGGGTGCGGCCAATCGATGTGCCCGGGTTCGGCGAACGCGCGTGTATGCGCGGTGAGCTCGGGATCTTCCCGGCTGCAGAGATTATGACGCTCGCCCTTGCACATGCGGGCAGACTCGCGAAGTTCGGCGCATGAGCAGGGACCCGGAACAGACGCTGGACGAAGCGCTCAGCCTCGGCGACGAGGGGCGCTGGCCCGAGATGGCCGAATTGCTGGAAACCGCGCTGCGTGATGACCCCGACGACGAGTACTTCCTCGCCTGGCTCGGTGTGGCGCATCACGAACTCGGCAACGATGGCGTCGCCTACGAGTATTTCCGCCGCGCCTGGGAGCAGGAGCCGCTCGACCCCAACATCCTCGCGATGTGCGGCAGCGGGCTCGCCCTGTTCGATGACCCGGATGCGGAGGCTGCGCTGCGAGCCGCGGTGCTGACCGGCCCGGACGTGCTCGCCGCCCGCCTGCAGTACGGGAGCTACCTCGCCCGTGAAGGCCTGTTCGAAGGCGCGCTGGAGCAGCTCAATGCCGCACGTGAACTCGACCCCGACGATCCGGTCGTGCACGCCGAACTCGGCAGCGCCTACGCGCTCAAGGGCGATGCGGCCCAGGCCGCTTCGGCGCTGGAGCGTTCGCTCGACCTCGCTCCCGACGATCAGTGGACCCGAATACTGCTCGGCCTGGTCTACGTCGAAACGGAGCAGCTCGAGTCCGCGGCGGAAGAATTGCTGCGGGCAGCGGCAGAAGTGACGGAAGACGGCGAGGCGCAGCTCCTTGCGGCGCTGGCGGCTGCCGCGGTTGGCTGGGAGGACGCCGCGCAGGATGCGCTGGCCCGGGCGGATTACCTGCCCGAGCCGATCGATGCGGAACTGCTGGCGGAAGTGACCGAGCGCGTCGACGAAGGCGAGGAAGCCTCGCGCGAATTCCTGCGAGAAACCTTCGCACCCGGGGTGCTTCACGACCGTCTGATTCAGCCGATCTGAGTTGTGGCGGGTACGGTCCGCAAAATTCTGCGCTGGTGCACCGGAGTGGTGCTGCTCGCTTTTGCGGGCTGGCTGCTCTGCCTTGGCCTCGTCCTTGCCGCCGCAGCACGCCCGAACCTGCATCCCGCCGACGCGATCGTGGTGCTCGGGGCTGCCCAGTACAATGGGCGGCCGTCCCCCGTGTTCAGGGCGCGACTCGATCATGCGATCGATCTCTACAATCGCGGCCTGGCCCACAGGCTCGTGTTCACCGGCGGTGTAGGCCGCGGGGATACGATCAGTGAAGGGGAAGTCGGACGGCGTTACGCATTGCGGCACGGCGTGGATGATGCCGCAATTCTGGTCGAGCGCGAGGGAATCACCTCTGCGGCTTCGATGCGTGCCGCTGCGGAACTCATGCAACAGAATGGCCTGGAGAGCGCATTGATCGTCAGTGATTCGTACCACATGCTTCGCGTTGAAGTCCTGGCGCGACGCATGGGCATCAAGCCGTATCGGGCACCCGCACCGAACAGTCCCATCGACCGGGTGCCGCAGACCCGAATGAGGTATATCCTGCGTGAAAGTTTCCTGCTTCCTGCGACAGCTTTTCTTCCGCGACGCTGATGTCACTTAGCATTGATCTGCCTTTTACTTCGTTCACGCTGTCCAACGGACTCAACGTCATCGTGCACGAGGATCATTCCGTGCCGATCGCGGCAGTGAACCTCTGGTACCGGGTCGGCTCCAAGGACGAACGCCCTGGCCGCACCGGCTTCGCGCATCTTTTCGAACACCTGATGTTCGAGGGTTCGCTGAACGTGCCTGGTGGTGTGTTCGATGAGTTGCTCGAGTCCGTCGGCGGCATCAACAACGGCTCGACCTCGACGGATCGCACCAACTACTGGGAGACCGTGCCGTCGAACGCGCTCGATCTCGCGCTGTTCCTCGAGTCCGACCGCATGGGCTGGCTTGCGGATACGATGTCGCAGGACAAACTCGATGCGCAGCGCGATGTCGTGAAAAACGAACGGCGCCAGAGCTACGAGAACCGGCCGTACGGACTCGCGTGGGAAACGCTCTTCACCCGCATGTACCCGGTCGAGCATCCGTACCACTGGCCGATCATCGGCTGGATGCCTGACCTGGACGCGGCCACGCTCGACGATGTCATCGCATTTTTTCGCAGCTACTACGCGCCTGGCAACGCGAGCCTGTGCATTGCGGGGGCTGTGGATACGGCACATGTGCGCGAGCGCGTTGAACACTGGTTCGGCGAGATCCCCGCGGGCCCGGCGCTCGAACGTGTCGCGTCTGAACTGCCCACGCTTTCGGAATCGCGCTGTGTGGGCATCGAAGATGACGTGCATCTGCCCCGGCTCTACATCGGCTGGCATACGCCGCCGATTCTGCATCCGGGAGATGCCGAGCTGGATGTGCTCGGGTCGGTGCTTTCGCAGGGGAAAGCGTCGCGGCTTTACCGCCGTCTCGTCTACGAACTCGCGATTGCGCAGGATGTCGAGGCCTTCCAGAGCAGCGCGCTGCTCGGCTCGACCTTCTGCATTGTGGTGACGGCGCGGCCCGGCATCACGCTCGACCGGATCGCGGTTGCGGTCTGGAACGAGTTGCACGATGTCAGCAAGCTGGTTCGACCGGAGGAAGTCGAACGTGCGGTCAACCGACTCGAGACCGGCTACGTCGATGCGCTGCAGAGCGTCGGCGGGTTCGGCGGGCGTGCCGACCGACTGAATCACTACGCCTACTACGCCAACGATCCTGGCTACCTCATGGAAGACCTCGGCCGCTATCGCCGCCTGGTCGACAATGACATCATGCGTGCAGCCGGGACCTTCCTGCGCGAGGCACCGTGTGTTGCACTGAGTGTCGTGCCGCGCGGGAAATCCGAACTGATCCTGGAGGCGTTGCCATGACACGCACCGCGCCCGCGATCGGTTCCGCACCACGCATCACGCCGCCGCAGGTTCTGAGACACCAGCTTTCGAACGGACTCGAACTGCTGGTCGCAACCCGCAGGCACATGCCGGTCGTCGACTGGGAACTGGTTATCCGTGGCGGCGCCGTGCTCGATCAGGGGGCACTCGCCGGAACCGCAAGCATGGTCGCCGAGATGCTCGATGAAGGTGCGGCCGGGCGCAGCGCACTCGAGATCTCCTCCGCGATCGAGCAGCTCGGCGCGGAACTCGACCTGCGTACGAACTGGGATGCCACGCTGCTTCATCTGCACTCGCTCACGACGCGCATGCCGGCCGCGCTGGATCTCTTTGCGGCGGTTGCACTTCAGCCGGATTTCCCGGACGACGAACTCGAGCGCAAACGTACCGAACGGCTGAACTCGCTTGCGCAGGAACGTGATGAGCCGCGCCTGGTTGCACACAAGACACTCGCGCTCGCGCTGTTCGGCGAAACCCATCCGTACGGTCAGCCAATCGGGGGAACCGAAGCGAGCATCGCCGCATTGAGCAGGGGCGACCTGCTCGCCCGCTACCGCCGGATCGCGGGACCGCAAGGCGCACACCTTGTGGTTGCAGGCGCGATCGAGTTCGAGGAAGCCGTTGCACAGGCGGAGCGACTGTTCGGCGACTGGCGCAGCGATGCGAACGCCACCATTGAATTCCCCGGTCCGCACGCGAAAGAACGGACGATCTACCTGGTCGACAAACCCGGGGCAGCACAGTCGGAGATCCGCGTCGGACATCAGGCGCCGCCTCGTTCAACACCGGACTACTTCGCGCTGCTCGTGCTCAACACGATTCTTGGCGGATCGTTCAAGTCGCGCCTCAACATGACGCTGCGCGAGGAGAAGGGGTACACGTACGGCGCGGGTACCGGCTTCGCATTCAGGAGGCATGGCGGCATGTTCAGCGGTGGTGCCGCCGTGTTCACCGATGTCACCGCCGATGCGGTGCGCCTCACGTTCGAGGAGATCGCCACGATTCGTGATGAGGGTGTGACGGCCGAGGAGCTGGAACGTGCGCGCAACTACATCGCGCTCGGCTTTGCCCGCAACTTCGAGGCGGCTGCCGACATCGCGGCGTACCTCGCCGATGTTGCGCTTCACGACCTGCCCGACGACTATCTCGCGCGCTACCCTGACGAGATCGAAGCGGTCACCCTCGAACAGGTAAATGCAGCAGCACAGAACCACCTCGATCCTGAACACCTGGCCATTGTTGTGGTTGGGGACCGGGAGCGAATCACTCCGGGTCTGCAGGACCTCGACCTCGCGCCGATACAATACCGGGACGCAAGATGAGCGGAACCATCAAGATCGAATTCGAACAGTTCAGACTCGCGAACGGATTGCGTGTGATTGTTGCGCCCGATCCCACGGTGCCGCTGGTCGCGGTGAACCTCTGGTACAACGTCGGATCGCGTAATGAGCGGCCCGGTCGCACCGGCTTCGCACACCTCTTCGAACACATGATGTTCCAGGGTTCGCAGAACGTCGGTGTGAACGCACACTTCTCGCTGATCGAACAGGCAGGCGGATCGCTGAACGGTTCGACCTGGCTGGATCGCACCAATTACTTCGAGACGCTGCCTGCGCATTATCTCGAACTCGGGCTGTGGCTGGAAGCGGATCGCATGGGCTGGCTGCTGCCCGCGATGACGCAGGAGAAGCTCGATAACCAGCGCGATGTCGTGAAGAACGAACGCCGCTGGCGCGTCGACAACCAGCCGTACGGCGACTGGGATGAACGGCTGCAGGCGCTGGTGTACCCGGAAGACCATCCGTATCACCACAGCGTGATCGGTTCAATGGCCGACCTCGATGCGGCATCCCTGGAAGATGTCGAGGCGTTCTTTCGCACCTATTATGCGCCGAACAATGCGGTGCTCACACTGGCCGGCGATGTGACGGCCGAACGCGCCCGCCCGCTGGTCGAGCGCTACTTCGGCGAGATTCCGGCCGGCCCGCCGGTACCGCCGCTGCCCGGCGTCACCGATATCCCGACTGTGCTGCCCGAAGCCCGCAGTGAAACGGTCGAGCAGGACATCTCGCTCACGCGCATCTTCGTGGCCGCGCGGATTCCCCCTTTCGGTGAGGACGGGTTCTACGCCGCGTCGGTCGCGAGCAGCATCCTCGGCGATGGCCGTTCCGCGCTGCTCTACCGCAGACTCGTACGCACCGGCATCGCGCAGGACGTCGCCGCCTTTGCTTTTCCGATCGTTGTGGGCGCGGCGATGCTGGTGGTCTGGGCGACTGCCGCGCCCGGTGTCAGCCGCGAAACGCTGGAGAAGGAACTGCTATCCGCATACGACTCGCTGGCCAGCGTCGATGACCGTGAAGTCGAACGCGCGGTCGCACTGCTTGAAGCGGAGAACCTGCGCGCGTTGCAGCGTGTCGAGGATCGCGCCGATCGGCTTTCCATGTACGCGACGCTCTTCGATGACCCCGGAATGATCAATACTGAAATCGATCGGATTCGCGGCGTGACAAAGGCCGCTGTGCGTGAAATCGCACGCAAACATCTCGGCGCCGACAACCGCATTCTGCTGACTTACGTGCCGAAGGGGTCGCATGAATAACACACTCGATCGCACAATCGCGCCGACTCCCGCGCCGGTTCGCCCGTTCAGCCTGCCCGAGGTGCAGCGCCGTACGCTACAGAACGGACTCGCACTGCTGACGGCAGCGCAGCCGCATCTGCCGCTCGTGACAGTGCGGCTGCTGCTCGATGCGGGGGCCGCAACGGAGCCGCACGACGCCGGCGGCCTCGCAACACTCACAGCAAATGCGCTCGAAACCGGAACCGCACGACACAGCGCGGAGGAGTTGAGCTGGGCGCTCGAGAGTGCAGGCTCCGAACTGCACGTCTCGGTCGGCTGGGATGCTGCGGCACTCTCGCTGACCTTTGCACGACAGCACGCGGACGTCGCGCTCCGTACGCTTGCGGAGATCGTGCGCGAACCCGCATTCCCCGCCGCGGAAGTACAGCGGATGCGTAATGAGCAACTCGGCGAAATCATGCAGCGACGGAGTGAGCCGCGCTCCCTCGCCAGCGACATGGCCGGCCGCTTCATCTACGCGCCGGGTTCCGCCTTTGCTCGGCCGCTGATCGGTACCAGCCACAGCGTGCAACCGCTCAACGCGGAAAATACTCGCGCTTTCTGGCAGGCACGTTACGCCCCCGCAGGTTCTGCGCTGATCCTCACAGGAGCGCTGGACGATGCGCTCATCACACTCGCGGAGGAAACGTTCGGCGACTGGAGCGCAGCCCAGCCGGCACACGTCCCGGTGGATACGCGACCGTTTGCAACAACACCGCGCATCCACATTGTGAACCGCGCCGGCTCGGTCCAGAGCGAACTCCGCTTCGGCCACGTCGCACTCCCGCGCAAAACGCCCGAGTACTTCCCCGCGATCGTGATGAACTCGATCCTGGGGGGCGCGTTCACCAGCAGACTCAACTTGAGCCTGCGGGAAAAACATGGATTCACCTACGGCGTACGCAGCGCGTTCAACTTTCGGCGGGCGCCCGGGCCGTTCACGATTCAGACCGCCGTCGCGACCGATGTCACGGTCCGCGCGGTCGAAGAAACGCTGAAGGAAATCACCGCGATGCGTGAGCAGGGCCCGACCGGGGACGAACTGCGCGCCGCCATCGATTACGTCAGCGGGATCATGCCTCTCGAATGGCAGACCACCGACCAGGTCGCGACCAGACTCAGCGAACTTTCGCTCTACGACCTGCCGGACGACTACTACGAGACGTATCGCAGCAGCATCAACAACGTCACGATGGAAGCGGTGCAGCGCGTCGCGCGGGAACACGTCCGCCTCGACGAGATGGCGATTGTGATTGTCGGCGATGCCGAACAGATCGAAGCCCCGCTCCGTGACCTGGGGTTCGGACCCGTTGAGGTGATCAATTCCGATGAATGAACAACACGCCGATGCCGCGGCTGAGCCCGGCCTGATCGAACGCAAACCCGTCCATAAGGGCCGCGTCGTCGACCTCTCGATCGATAAGGTCCGCTTCCCCGATGGCAGCATCGGCGAACTGGAATTCATCCGCCACTCCGGCGCCTCCGCCGTGCTTCCGGTCCTCGGTGATCCCGAGGGCGAGGATCCGCAGATCCTGCTGATTCGTCAGTATCGGTATGCCGCGGGTGGCTACATGCTCGAGGTCCCGGCCGGCCGCCCCGATCACGAAGGCGAAGACTGGGAGGTCTGCGCCCGGCGCGAACTCGAGGAGGAAACCGGCCTGATCGCCGGCAAACTCACCCCGCTCACCACCATCTTCACCACCCCCGGATTCACGGACGAGAAGATCCACCTCTACATGGCTACCGAACTCACCACCGGCAGCACAAAGTTCGATGTCGATGAGTTCGTCGAGCCGGTTGTGCTCCCACTTTCTGAAGCGCTTGAAAAGGTCCGTAGCGGTGAGATCAACGATGGTAAAACAATCGTGGCATTATTGTACGCCGCCGGATATCTGCTCTCCTGAAAGGTTGTATGTGATCGGCTGTCACTGTGAGGTGTCAGCGATTGGTGCCGAATCGTCCCTAAAATTGGACATGTAAAACGGGCCAGAGTGGTCGCCACGGCGTCAGGTGTAACGTCTAACTCGTTGCTGTGCAAGGACATAAAGTGGATTCTGGCGGGTAGGTGCCGCAGGGTCTGGATCGTGCCTTCAAAGGACACGCCCGAGCTCGGGTCGCGCAACCCCGAGCATGCTGAGCGTCGTCGCTCCCCGGGCAGTCTCTTGCCGGACGAGAAGATCATGACCCGACAACTGAACAACCTGGCCCGTGCCCGCAGTTTCGACACGCAGGAACTCGACGACAGCGCCCTGGTCGCGGAGTTTCTGGCAGGTGAGAAGCGGGCGTTCAATGAGCTTGTTCGTCGCTACCACGTGCGTTTGCTGAACTTCATCTACCGCACGATCGGCGATCGGGATCGTGCCGAGGATCTGGTTCAGGAGACCTTCGTGCGTGTATATCGGCACCTGCATCGGTTTGACCAGACGAAGAAGTTTTCGACCTGGGCCTACACGATTGCGGGGAACCTGGCGAAGAACGAGTTGCGGAACCGGTCGCGCAATCCGCTTGTCCTGTTCCAGACGATCAAGAAGAACTGGGATTCGGATCACCGGCCGCTCGAGTGGGAAGACAACACGTATCGTCCGGATGATCTCTATCGCAAGCGTCACCTGCGCGAGATGATCGACGCGGCGGTCGGCCAGTTGCCGGAGCATCACAGGATTGTGTTTGTGCTGCGTGAGATGGAAGGCAAGACGTACGAGGAGATCTCGGATGTTACCGGCGTGAACCTCGGGACGGTGAAGAGCCGGCTCAACCGCGCCCGCAACAACTTTGCGCAGATCATCGCGCCGATGCTCGACTGACCCGATTTTGGGTGAGCACTACTCGCGTCGAAGGCAGAACCGGTCGCTGTTCATGAAGCGGCTGTACGAAGAAGTGGACGGAAGTGTGAGCACTTTCGTGAACGCGTTCGAGATCGGCGAGCCGCTGGGTATAGAAGCCGCCGAAATCACGAAGGCGATCGAGTATCTCGAAGAGAAGCGGCTGGTTGCGATCGATGATCATCGGCTGGGGATCATCCGGATCACGGCGCGTGGCATCGACTATGTAGAGACCCGCGCCGACTAGCATTTTGGCACGGCGCATGCGTTAGAGGAAGGCAGACGTTATCGGGCTTACCTTCCTATGTGGTCCTCAAGCCACGTTATATTGGCCTGAGCGTCAAGGGCAGCACCGCTTCATTCGTGAACGGTGACTGCCCTTTCCCTCATCCGGACGGGTCCAATGAACTTCCCAGCCCTGCGCCGAAGCCAGTGTATCGGCCTGCCGGGGGCGTCCTGATGCCGGAGGGCGGACGAATGAGGCGTGATGCGGAACCGTCGACGGAGGCGGGCAGTATCACGGGAGTCTGAAGGCATCCCGTTCGAACCAGCAGGCTACCAGGTGGGTCCAGGTTGAGAGAAGTAAACCCGTACGCGGCCGAACTGCCGCCGCTCGACTGTCGTGAGTTTGTCGAGCGACATTCGGAGTATCTGGACGGTCAGCTATCGCAGGAAGAGTGGATCGATTTCGACGATCACGTGGCGCACTGTGGCGCGTGTGAACGCTACGACCGGGTAGTCCGGCGCGGGCTTTTGCTGGCCCGGAATACGGTCGAAGTCCAACCCTCTCCGGAGTTCCATGATCGACTCGAAGCGCGCCTGCGCCGGGTCGAGTTGGAGATGCGCGCGCCGCTGGTCGCGGACAACCGGACTGCGCTGATGATTGCCGCGGTGCTCGCATTTGTCGGGCTCACGCCGCTGGTTCCGCTGCTGATGCGCGAAGCGAATCAGGTCAGCGAAGTGAGTGCACCGGCAGCGGCGGCCGCTCCGACGTTTGAACCCGTGCCCTGGAATTTCTCCCCCGAAGCCGGTCTCCTGCTGACGTCCGCATCGAATGCGGCTACATTGACCGCGTCCGGACCGTTCACGCCACTGGTTGTGCAGGCGCCAGTGGTTTCGGAGCGGCCGACTGCACCGCAGATCACACCCTGGCCCGTTTTGATGATCGGCAATCGATGAAGGTTACGACCCCGGCAGCGCTCGCACGCCACCTTCAGAGTGGCAAGCGCGGCGGGGTCTACTTCCTGTACGGCGACGAGGAATTCCTCAAGGAAGAGGCCCTGCACGCGCTGGTCGATGCACATCTCGATCCGGCGACCCGAGACTTCAACTATGACCAGGTGCGTGGCAGCGATGTCACGCCGGAAACACTCGCGTCGCTGGTGAACACGCCGCCGATGATGGCGGAGTGGCGCGTCGTGGTTGTGCGCGAGGTGCAGGCAATGGCGACCAATGCGCGCCTGCGCTCGACGCTCGAATCGATCGTTAAGAATCCTGCGCCGGATGTGCTGCTCATCCTCAGCGCAGTGATCCCCTCCGGCCGTGCACAGTTCTACGAAAAGCTGAAGAAGCAAACGATCGCGGTGGAGTTCGCAGCGCTTTCGGAAGCCGATGCGCCCGACTGGCTGATCGCGCGCGCCGCGGAGCAGGGACTCGAACTGCAGGTGAACGCCGCGCGTGCGCTCGCCAGCGCGATCGGTTCGGAACTCGGTCGCATGGTGCAGGAGATCCAGAAGCTGCGCGACTACGCCGGCGACCGGAAGACCATCACGGTCGAGGACATCAACACCCTCGTCGGCACGGTCCCGCGGCAGAATCGCTGGGACTGGTTTGACCAGGTCGGCGACCGGCGTTTTGCCGACGCGCGCCGCAACCTGCGCACGCTGCTCGACAGCGGCGAATCCGGGGTCGGCCTCGTGATCGGGCTCGGCACACACTTCCTTCGACTTGCGCTGGGCGTATCCGGTGGGCAACGTGCTCTCGAAACGGTGCTTCCGCCTCACCAGAAATGGCTGGCCGGTCGCATCGCAAAGCAGGCGAGGCAGTGGAGTACGGACGCTGCCGCCGGCGCACTCGATGACCTGCTGCGCGCCGATCGGCTGCTGAAATCCGCTTCCCTTTCCGATGAACAGGTTATGGAAGAGTTGCTGCTGCGCATCCAGGCACGCGCAACCGGAGCGGCCGCATGAGAGCCGCACTCCTCGCGCTCTGTACACTCGCGCTCTACGCCGCTGACCTCGCCGCACAGAAGACCGAACTCGAGCGCGCCGACTCGCTCCTCGCCGCCGGCGAGACCACGCGCGCGGCCGCACTGCTGAAGCAGTGGCAGCAGGCGCACGCCAACGACAACAATCCGCACGCACTCTACCTCGCCGCTCAGCTCGAGCCAACCGCCGAACTCGCGCGCGAACTCTACGTCAGCATTGCGCTGAGTCATCCCACCAGCAGGTACGCGCCTCCCGCACTGCTGCGCCTGGGGCAGCTCTCGCATTCCACGGGTGATTGGCAACGCGCTATCGGTTATCTCGAGCGACTGCGCTCGGATTATCCCAATGCACGCGAACGCGAGTCCGGATACCTCTGGCTTGTGCGTGCCTACATGACCGGCGGTCGCAATGCCGAAGCGTGCAGCATCGCCGGAACCGCGCTGCGCGGCGAAGTGCGCGATCCCGCTCTCAACGATCAGGTCCGCACCGAAGAACGGCGCGCCTGCGGGGCCGCCAACGCTACCCCGGCACCCACTCCGGAAGCGAGCAACCCGCCGAAGCCGGAAGCGCGACCCGAGCCGAAGCCGGAAGCGCGACCCGAGCCGAACCCCGAAACGCGCACCGAGCCGAACCCCGAAACGCGCACGCAGTCGCGTGCCGCAGCACGGTTCGCGGTGCAGGCGGGTGCGTTCAAGGCAGTCAGTGGCGCGAATGCCGTCGCGAGTGGATTGAAGAAGGCGGGGTTCGATGCGCGTGTCACGCAACTCGATGGGACATCGCTCAATCACGTACGCGTCGGCTTCTTCGCAACGCGCGCCGAGGCCGCCGCGATGGTGCAGCGGATGAAGGATGCCGGGTTCAACGCGCTGATCGTGGATGATGTCGCGCGCGAAAAATAGCATCGACGATGCCGAACGGTGCCGGATTTGCATTCCCGCACCGCATGGCTCGATACGAACGCGAATCTCTGCAACGTGAAGCTTGTGTTAAAACAAGCAGAGGCGTTAACCTTCGCTCAATGAGCGCGCCCGCAGCGATCCCGCGCCAGGCTTACCTGGCCTGGGTCGAAGAGCAAATCGAAGAATTCAAAACCAGCCTCACTCGCGATGAGCTTCTCGCCATCGCGGACGAGGCGGTCAATCAGCTTTTTGCTCACCCCGATGGGCAGTACCCGCTGACGGAGATGCTCCTCTGCGATGCGGTCGACGCGCTGCTCTTCCAGCGACTGAGCCTCCCCGACTACAAACAATGGGTGAGGCAGTGTCAAAAAGACACGGCCCGCCGTCCTCGAAAGAGTACGCACGCGCGAGTCCGCAAGGCGAGCTGATCCCGTAAGTCCTTGCGATTTCCAGATTTACATATTTCTTCCGGAGTGGAACGCCGCATGCCTTTGGCGGACGCGTGCGCACGTTGAATGTGCGCGGGTCCGGAGGAACGAGATGGAGAGCAGACTCGAGGTCGCGTCGGAGTTCGAGGGTGGGGACGCACCGGGTATCGTAATACATGATCGATTTGAGCCGTTGCCGAGGCCGGCAATTCTGGCTTTTATCTGGGGTGGCAAGGTGCGCCCCGTGCCGCGGCTCCCGTATGGGAGAACCGCGGCGTGAAGTGACGGTTGCTTCATCAGCATGAAAGGCTCGCGTTTCGACGCGGGCCTTTTTTGCTGCCACAGACGGTGGGTAGCTACCGGGAGATCACAGCAGGGGCCGCGCCGCACATCGAGCGATGCGAGCTTGTGCAGGTTGCGGCCGCTCTGCAAAAAGTGAAGCAACGGCATGCGCATCGGCGGTCCGTTCAGCCGACCATTCGATGCATCGCGCGAGCGCAGATTGCCACGCAGCCGGTCGAATGGTGGCAATACCGATGCCAGTGACGCAACCTATATTCGTCAATCACTTATCCGGCAGTGACGTGTCCGGAACGCGGCCGGCGGCCGGTTTCGATACACTGCGCTTCTGCACGGGCGGGATAGGTTCCGGATCTGGTGCGAAGCGTGCCGTTGAGGATTTCATGGAGCAGACGGAAACGATTGCGGTCGTAGGTGGTGGTCCGGCAGGGCTTTCGGCGGCCTGGGAACTGATGCGCGCGGGGCGGGCTGTTGTGGTCTACGAGCGTCGCGCCGAAGCAGGCGGACGCATGCGCACCGACGAAGTGGACGGTGTGCGATTCGACTCCGGTGTGCAATTGCTGAGTTCCAGTTATACGAAGCTGCGTGCGCTTGCGGAAGCGGTGGGCGTGCAGGATCTGCTGCGACGTTCGCCCGGTCGCGATGCGGTGTGGCGCGAGGGTCGAGCGCATCCGCTGGTCTACGGTTCCGTTGCAAGTATGGTCACCTCGACGGCGCTGTCCATCGGGTTGAAACTCAAGCTCGCCGCGCGCTACCTGCCGTTCCTCGCCCGCGACGCGGCCGCGATCGATGTGAACCGGCTCGTGCACACAGGCGGGCGCTTCGATCACGAGTCCATTGCACAGTGGGGACTTCGCGAGATCGGCGAGGACTTCATCGAACTGATGGTCTATCCGATGCTCGGCGCCTACTACGGCACGCTGCCGGAAGACAGCACTGCTGCGTTATACCACGGACTCGCGAAGGTTGGGCTCGATGTGCAGGTGATGGGCGTCGCCGGGGGAATGAGCGCGTTGCCGCGCGCGATCGCGAGTGAACTCGAACACCGTGGTGTGCAGTTCCGCTACGATGCCGCGGTCGAAGGCATTCGCCTGACGCCTGGCGGTGCGGAACTGCGTGTTGGCGGTGAATCGATCATGCACAGGGCCGTTGTGGTCGCAACGCCGCCCGCTGCCGCACTGCGCATACTCGATGATGAACCGTTGCGGCAATGGCTCGGGCGTGTACGATCTGCTCCTACTGCGACGCTCGCATTGATACTTGATCGTCCGCTGGAGGCCGACTTCTTCGGTCTGTCCTTCCTGCGACGCGATTACGATGTGCGCGCCGCGGTTGCCGCGTGTGTGCAGGATCGCAAACTGCCCAACGAGAATCGCGGAAGCTCGGTCGTCATGCTGCCTTCACCCATGATTGCGGCGGAACTCGTGGACGCGGAGCCGGAACACGCGCTGGATGTGTTGCTGCCCATCGCAGAACGTGTGTTCCCGGGGATTCGCAACACGATTCGACGCGCGCGCCTCACCGCTTTTCCCGAAGGCTACAGCGTGTTCTACCCCGGCTATCTCCAGCACGTACAGACACTGGAGCAGCTCACGTTGCCCCGGTCGCTTGCACTTGCAGGGGATTACCTGGTCGCGCCGACGGTGGAAGGGGGTGTGCGGAGCGGTATTCTCGCGGCCGAACGCCTGTTGCGACACATCGTCGCGTGAGCAGATGACACGGGCACATTTACCGGCTGCCCGTCGGGGCGGGGACAATTGTATGATGCCGTCGGGCGGGCACATTCACAGGATGCCCGTCCCGGCACGTGGAGGCGCAAAAGTGGCTACCCGCGGATCACGACCGTTTCCACGATCTTGTCGTGGATGCCCTGTCGGTTGCGGTCCCAGATGATTTGGGCGAAGCCGAGCAGCCCGAGCGTCAGCGAGGCCGCATACCCACCGAATCGTTCGAACGCGTACCACCAGCCGAGCGGTTTGCCGTCCAGGCGGATCACGCGAGCGCCCATCAACCGCTTGCCAGGCGTCTGTCCGCGGAATAACGCGAGCGTAGCCGTGAAGTAGAGGGCGCTCCAGCCAAAGCCCAGCCCGAGATCGTCGAGCAGACTGCTGAGCAGGACCCGGAGTCCGTGCGGGCGGTCGCTCGACTCGAGGACTTCTTCAAGCGAATCGGCACGTGTTTCAGCGCGTCGCGCACGTCTTTCGAGACGCTCGACGGCTGGTGCGGCAAGCACTTTCTGGAGCTGGCCGCGAAGCGTGTCCGCGCGGGCGGTGTCCGCAACTTCGAGTGCAGCGACAAACAGCCGTGCAAGCGAATCCTCAACCGGCGCACGCACCGGCGCGTTACTGACGCCAAATACCGACGTCACCGCCTCGCGCATGACTTGGTTGTTTCTCTCGCGTGCGACTTCGAGCAGCATGTTCGCGACTGCGACCTGATCGGACGAGCTCTTCTGATTCACAACATTCGCGATGCTCTGTACGCGTGAGCGGGCGTCCTCCGGATCGTCCTCGTTCATCAACCGGATCAGATTCGTCGAAATCGAGATCGCCTGTGATCCGCTCAGATTCAGACTCTCGATCATGTCGCCGGTGATGCTGTCGTTGCCGACTTCTCCGGCGAGGGTCGCTTCAGTGATGGTGTCAGGGCTGTTGTCGCGATCGAACAACCCCCAGGTCCAGGACAGCGTCAGGAACACGATGAATGCCGCGCCGAACCGAAGCGCGTTGCGAACCGGCCGCCGGAGCAGCCCTTCCCCCTGACTCGGCGCCGAAATACGCAGCAGCATAAGCGCGCCCGCAAATCCCAGGACGAGCCCGCCGGTACGCACGAGGAGCACGACCAGCAGCAGGTCGATGAGCATCGCCGCGAGGCGCCGCCACGGACCCGCCAGCGGCAGCCCAACCAGGTTGGGCGCCACAGAAAACGAGTCCGGCGTAATTGTGGATCTGGATTTCGAGCCCATGGTTCGGAAGATAACGCCGGGTTTGCAAGGTTCGGAACGGGCTGCCTCTGATCAAACGCGGAGCCAGCCGCGGAATCCCCTCGCCGCGTAGTACGATTCGGCACCGTTGTGGTACACGAACACCTTGTCGTAGCGGCGGTCGCAGAACAGGGCACCACCAAGCGAGCGCACATCCGACGGGGTCACGATCCAACTGGAGGTGGTCGTATCGAACTCCTCGAGCTCCTGCAACTGGCGGTACTGTTCTTCGGTCAGCAGTTCGATCCCCATGTCGGCCGCCATCTCCATGGCGCTGCCCTCGGGCTTGTTCTTCTTTCGCGAATCCAGCGCTGCGCGGTCATAACAAAGGCTTCGGCGGCCCGATGGGCTCTGCTTCGAGCAATCGTAGAACACGATTTCGCCGGTCTTCCTGTCACGCGCGACCACGTCCGGTTCGCCGCCGCTCGCCTCCATCGCCTGGAGCGACTTGAGCGCATGGGCGTTCTTCTCGATTCTCGTCTGCACATCTGACCACTTGATGCCCTTGTGGCGGTGTTTGTTCTTTTCGAAGCGGGCTTCCAGCGTCTGCAGCAGTTCCGTGCGTTCTTCAGCTTTCATCGTCCGTCCCGTGTGCGTGTTTGGCGAGAAGATAGTAGTGATTCCGGCCCTCGTCTTCGGCTTCATGCAACAGCCGCAACCCGGCATCGTTTGCGATTTCCCGGTAGGCAGTTGCGCCCAGCGAGATCGATGCCAGCCCCGTCAGATTGTCCTGCCACTCGCATTCCTCTGCGGGTGCAGTAAACAGGAAACTGCCGCCTGGCTTCAGCACGGAAGACACCTTCGCAATCAGTTGCTTCTGCGCTTCCCGCGTGAGCAGGAACATTACACCCCAGGCGATCGCCGCATCGAAGCTGCGCCCGAAGAAGGTCGAGGCTTCGAGTGTGCAACATTCGACCGGCACGCCAGGGAAACGCGCGCGAAATGCCTCGACCAGAGTCGGTGATGCATCGATCGCGTAAACCGCGAGCCCTTCCTCGAGCAGCGTTGCCGAGATCGGAACGCCGTGGCCACAGGCGATGTCCAGAACCGCTGCACCTCGCGGGAGTGTGTGAGCCCAGTCACGAACCGTGCGCGCACCGATATTCGATCGACACGCGATGAATTCGTGTGCGACACGTTCGTATCCGGCGGACCTGTCCATATGCCGATCGTTCACCGGGAACCGGAGGCAGCTCTGGTGGCCATGGCCGTGATCACTCAGCGCGCCGGTTCGAACAGCTCGACGGGGTTACCCGAAGGATCCTCGATGAGGATCTGTGCTCCACCCGGGCCCCGCACGATGTCTGTCATGCGAAACGAGACACCTGCGGCACGCAGCCGTGTCACTTCCGCTGCCAGGTCTGACACCTCGAGGTTCAGGCGATTCCAGCCGCCGGGCGTCTGCTGCGTGCCATCGGGCAGCGGACGCTTGCCCGAGCTCCCCTCGCCGCTGAGCAGGAGGCGCACGCCATCGCGCACGACGGATGCAAATGCGGGCGAGGCATCGCGTTCGATTTCGAATTCGAGAAGCGTGGTATAGAAGCGAATCGCCGCGGGAACGTCATCGATGATGTAGCGCACACTGACGGTTGCCATGGTTGCTCCTGTCCAGTTAGTGAAATGCAAAAACCACGACTGCAGGTATCCCGTCGACCATGGTTGCGACTGCCAGTCGATCTCCTCGAACGACCGGCGGCAGGAACCCGGGTTGCAGCGGGATCGTCACTGCGCCCGACAGTCGACCGCTCGCATCGAAGATGTCCCATGTTGCCGCGGTATCAGTCGACGTTCGACGCACCCAGATACGGCTCTGGTCATCTACAAACAACGGGCCGTGCGCCGGTTTGTGCGATGCGACGCGCGGCTGGCGATCAGGCGTAGCGCCACCGGCCCGTTGCAGCAGTTGCTGAAAATCGGCAAGCGCGGAATCGCGCTCTGCTCGACTGACCGGCGTTTTTGTTCGGTCGAGTTCGATCGTCATCGTGGTATCGCCATCCACACTGATTCGGTGCAGGCGGTACATGTTGCCTTCACCGACGACAATGCCGCCATCAGGATGCGAGCTCCATGATGGCATCGCAGTGAAGGGATCGAGCGCCGGCATCACCCGCACGCCGTCGCGGATGAAGTTGACCTGCTGCCGATCGTCCACAACTGGCAACTGGAACGTATCGCGAGGGACAAAGGCGGGGTCGAGTCGCATTGCCACAACCTCGCCAGCGCGGCCGAGGCCAACATCGAGCAAATGCCCCGACCGATCGAATCTGCCCCGCCACGGAATTTCGACGTAGCTGGGCAGGCGGCGACGCTCGGTTACGAGCTGGCCGGTGTTCGGATCGAATGCGCTGTAGCGGGCATTTCCCCAGTTGAGCACCCAGATCAGGCCGTCATCGTCAGTGGCCATTCCGGCGGGTCGGCTCAGTTCGCCGGGACCCTGACCGGAACGACCGAATGTGCGGAGGTGGGTTCCGTCTGCGGCGAACACCCGGATCTCCGAGGCCTGGCCGTCGAGCACATAGACCATGCCCTCCGGCCCGAGTTCAAGTGCTCCGATCTGGCCGAATACATCCGGGCTATCCCCTTCCGATCCACCGATTCGCAGCAGCTCGGGAAGTGTTTCCTGCGTAACGGCTTCGTCCTGGTTGTGAACTACCACGCGACCCGACTCGAGCGTATCGATGGTACCGGACCACTGCGCCTTTCGCGACGAATCTCCCGTGCCACATGCAAGGATCAGAACACTTGCGGCAAGCACGGCAGTACACCGTGTCGATGTTCGCATCGTGACCAGTTCCTCTCGATCAGGAGTTCAGGGTGTTATCCTCTGCCGTGCCATCTTCGTAACCCCCACCAAACCGCACCACCCAAAAGCAAAGCTCCGATCACGATCCAGGGAAGAGCAGGGGCGTACTCGACGAAGATCACCCTCGAGTGCTCTTCGGGCATGAACTGCAGGTTCTTTCCTGCATCCGGCTGCTGAATCATTGGATCTGAACCTCAATCGTTCGCTCTCGGTCCGTGGAGTGCCGGGTTCATCTGACGGATCGCACCGGGTATGCGAGATGGACGATGCTCCCAATAACACCGTCGAGCTCGACTCCGGCAATAGCACGGTCAGCCTGCGGATTCGTATGCCACTCGCGGCATCTGCACATCCTGCGACAAAGCGACAACCAGTGCTTCGTCAGACGGGAACCACCGGCTCAAGGTTACAGAATGCGAAACGCTGGTTCTCGAGAACAGTACATCCGATCCGGAATTGTACGGGTTGGTCAAACCCGGGTCCATCGGAAACGAAGGTATGGAATTCACCATGCTCTCCGCACGGATCAACATGGGGCGGCAGATCGTGCAGCAGCGATGCATCGAAACTCCTGCCCGCGAAGCTCGCGGGCAGGGTGTGGGTGTCGATGCAGACCAGTGTAGCGGCGAAACCGGTGTGCAAAACTTCCCGGGCGATGTCATTCGTCGATTCGCCCCACAGCGGAAACATCGTCTCGTACCCGAGTTCGTTGAGCAACGCCTCGCGATAACTGCGCACGTCCTCGAGGCAAATGTCTCCGCACGCGATGTGGCTGGCGCTCCGCAGCTCCACCGGCAGATTCGCCAGAGACAGTTTCCACGCGGCGCGGTAATCCTCGTTGGACGAGATCGCGGGGATTACGATCTCATGAAGAGGCAACTGGAGCGCTGCTGCCTGTTGCTGCAGCAGATTCTTCGGCACGCCGTGAACGCTGACCCGGTCGGACTCGGCGGCGACGGTTGTCAGCAGCCCGACAACGGTGACGTCAGGGTCGGCGCGGAGCCTGCTGAGGGCAAGAGCACTGTCCTTCCCACCGCTCCAACTGAGCAGGATTCGCTTCACGTTCGTCTTCAGGTCGAGGCTGGCTCGCGCCTGAAACTGCGGATGCGCCCACACGTGTCAGTTGGCTTCCACGAGCGCCCTCGGAAGGGCTTCCGGCTGGTAGAACGAGACGATGTGACCGTCGGGGTCCCTGAAGTCGGCGCTCCACCCACCGGGCGCCTCGGACACAGGGGTCACGATCTCAACACCAGCGGCCGCGAGCGACGCGACGAGTGTGTCGATCCCGCCCTCGGCAAGGCCGAAGACAATGGCAGGCGTGTTGCCAGGCTGCGGATCGCCCGGGAAAACCAGCATCTCGACCTCGTTCCCGATTTTGGCCAGAAGCCAGACGGAGCCGTCCTCCTCGGTATTGCGCATGAATTGAATCCCGAGGTGCTCCGTATAGAACCGTTCCGTAGCCTGGACGTCTCGAGCGCTGAGGACAAACGCCATACTGTCGAACTTTGGCTGCATGTAACCCTCCGTATGCGTGAAATGCGTTCACGGTGACCCGTGTTATCGATTAGTTGCCGCCGGCAGGCGAATTGTGAGCGGGCCCGAAAACGAGCGAGTGCCCGTCGGGGTCCGTTACGGCGAACCGCGCGCCGGGTTGTCGCACGAGGTCGTCCCTCAGCGAGCGGCGCCGCGGCCCGGAAAGGTACGGATACCCGCGCGGGAGTTCGGTAACTTCGGGAGTGCCTCCATGATTCCGCCACGCTCGACGCAGCGCGCTGATTCGTTGCCGCAACGCGGTGTCGGCGATCCCGAGCAAACTCCCGATCTCTGTCCGCCCGAGGCCCACATTCGCGAGGAGCGCGACCGTCTTCAACGATGGAGGCAAGGTGTCGATGAACTCGTGCGGCAGTTTCGCGATCGCGGGCTGCGATGGGTCCGCGTCGGCAGCGTAGGATGCCTCTCTGCGCCGTCGCCGTCCCTCCGTGCGGGCGATAAACAATGCTCGACGCCGAAACACGCCGCGCGCCCAGGCGTGAAATCCGGTCTCGTTCCAGACGCGTTGTTGCTCGAGCGCAGTCAGTAACAGGTCCTGAACCAGGTCATCGGCCTGATCGGGTGCAGCCGCGTACCGCAGCGCCATCCGACGAAGCGCGTCGATGCTCGACGCGGAGATCCCGGTTTCATGCATCCTGCTATCGCCTTCTCAGAACCTGGAGTAACTGCCCCGCGTAATGGTGCCGCTCTGATCAATTTCGCTCACGCATCAGCGGATCCAGCGAGAACTTCTGCGCGAAGTACTGTGTGCGCCACCCCGGGACAGCGGCATCCAGCAAAAGCGCCGTCGCTGCACCTGCAGCGTAGAACGCCACGCGTTTGGAACGGCTGAGATCGACGTTCGACAGGCCCGCGCGAATGTTCTGCTCTATCGCGGCGGCTGCTACCGCGTACTCGCTGTAATCCGGCAACGCGCGGAATGCCTCGCCTGGAGAATACTCCGACGAAGCTGCAAAACGGGCAACCTGCAACTCCGTGTAGCGAGCAACACCCTCCTGCCACATCTGGAACGCGAGATACCGGTCGTCGTCGGCTGATAACGTAGCACTGAGTTGTCTGCGCGTTTCGCTTACCTGCTGCACCATCGGATCGCGCACGAGAGAATCACCGGATTTCGCCGTGGGCGCGCGAGCGAGCACAGCCTCGAGCGCGCGAGTCCACGCAACGAAGCGCGCCTGCACCGCGGCCGAGTCGTAGGGGAAGGGATAGTTCAGCATCCACATCCCGGTGGTGTCGCCCCGGGCGAGGTTCAGCGCCGCGACGCCCCGATAGTAGTCGGGCTGAGCAGACTGAAGCTGGTGGAAGTGTTCGTGCAGCAGCGTGAGCACCCAGCGTGTGCTCGTCTGGTTCGTGTTGGCCGGCTGCCCGATGACGATGGTCGGCACATTACCGACTGCCGGGAACGCGGCGAGGAGGTTTGGTGGGAATACCCGGGAACGTACGAACACCTCTGTTGCAAGCAGCGAGTCGTACCCGATGCGCGTGAAGTCGCTCGACGGGGCAGGGTGGCGCAGCAGGAACTCGTGGTCCGCCGTGACGAGCAGGATGGCGAATGGTGCCTGAGACCAGCCATCCCACACGCGGTCGCCCACGGCATCTGCCAGCCGGAATGCCTCCGCAAGCCGGACGCGGTCGGCCGCCGGGAGCACGGGGAGCGTGTCACTGGCAACAGCGCGAGTGGGCGGCACTTGAGTGTGCGCGGTAATAGGTGCGCACGCTACCAGGGCAATGGTGCCCAAAATGGCTGTGATGACTCGGAGCATTACAATCGCCTCGATGTATCGATTGGTGGGCGATTGGCCGCGGGCCGGCGCCCCAAACCAGGGTGGTCGTTTGCGTAACGCCATCTCATTTCCGGCGATAAGGGCGCTTTAGTTTCGCGGTACAATGGAAGTACTCCAGACCGGTCGCCACTCATGAGTTGCAGTCGCAGCAGCCGTGATAAACGTGGCAACGCCGGCCAACACGAAGGCTCCCGTTGTGCAGCCGCTACTGCATCCGCTATCGGGATCACGGTTGTGAAGTGCCAAACCGAGTGTTGCGCCACCTGCCAGTACCGGCCATACACCAATACTCCGCACTCGCCTCTCGGTACGGATGATTTCTGCTTCGCGAAGCACAGCGTTGCTGATGCGAAATGTCGAGTCAACTTGCACGAGCCGACCGGTGAACACGTTACTGCGCGGAGGTCGTATACCTTCTGAACTCCACACTCACAGGCAAGTCCGGGCGCGCGCGGGGCGATTCGCCGCATGGTGATTGCCGGCGAATCGCGCAATCGGCACCGCAAAAATGGCGCGCGGTCAATCGACCATTCTCAGGCGGATGATTTGTCCAGTCGCGCCAGCTACTCCGCTGGCGAGTGGGCAATCGACACGGCTAGGACTGGTCAGATCCGCAGACGCCGAAAAAACCGGTGGTGAGTGGACGATTCGCCGCATACGGACCACTGCGAATCGCGCAATCGCCATTGTTGCCGGCGGTGAGTGGGCGATTCGCGCCAGCGCGCCGCTACCTGGCGAGAGGCGAGGGCCGGCGTGGGAAGAACGAGAGGCCGGAGGCGGTTCGCATACTCGCAATCCGCGACGAACGAGCTTCCGGCCTCCCATGCTCCGCCCGGGAGGTTCGTCAGTTCCGCTGCGACTTCAACTCGATCCGGACGGTCTTGCCGCGGCGCAGCACCTCGACCGGGACGTTGGCGTCGCGTCGGGCGAGGGCCTGGCGGAGAGCGCCAACGGTGTTGACGGCGCGGCCGCCGGCGCGGACGACCACGTCACCGGCTTCGAGACCGGCGCGCGCGGCGGGGGTCTCCGGCGTGACGCGCAGGACGAGCAGTCCCTGGTCGGTGCCGAAGTAGTGGCCGAGCCCCTCGTTGATCGGCTCGAACTCGGCGCCTGCGACGGCGTACATGCCGGCGTTCTCGATGCGGCGGAAAATCCCGTCGCCGCCCTCACCGAACCCGAAGGAGAAGTTCCTGAATTCGACGGGTGGTTCGCCCGTGATCATGAACGAGTCGGCCATGATCCGGATGCGTCCGCCGGGGAAGATGCTGTCGAAGGTGAACGGCCGCATCGCCCTGAATCGCTCGGTAAAGAGCGAGTCGTTGAAGGGTCGCATCGCGAAGAGTTCGCCGGCGCGCACGCGCGCGGAGTCGAGGTAGATGCGGATGCGCTGGTGGACCGAGTCGCTCATCAGCGAGTTGCCCGGCGTGAAGACGAAGAACTCGGCGGGTCGTTCATCGGCGACGACCGTGACATCGCGTTCGTTGCTGCCGCTGGCGACGCGCAGCTTGACTGAGTCGCCGGCCTTCATCGACCGTGCGACGCGCTCGAAGCCCTGCGCCGTGACGGGCTCGCCGTCGATGCGCACGATGCGGTCACCCTTTTTCAGGCCTGCTTTCGCGGCGGGCGAATTCGCGACCACATCATTGATCGTGACCGACTCGGTCTGCTTTCCGTTCGCGTTGATCGAGGTCAGCGTGTAGTTGATGCCGAGCCAGCCGGGGCGTGTAATAAATACGGCACGACGTTCGGTGTCCCTGTTCTGCTGCGCCAGTGCACTCGCCGGGAGTGCGGCGATGACCGTCATGATCAGCAAAGTCTGGACTGCTCGCATATGTGTGAACTCCTGCATTAGAACCAGGTCTGATTACCGCTGGTGGATGCGAGTCGTTTGATCGTCGCATCGCGCTGGGCTACCGCGGTGAGATGGTAGCCGTTGATGACGGGGTCGGCCGGAGCCTGCCCGAGTGCGGCGCGCGTGGTCAGCACGATGCTTTCCAGCGCTGCGAGTCGCGCGAGCGGATCGGCGGCTTCGGTTGCGCCCACGAGTTCGCTGTACCGTGTCAGTGCGTCGAGGTACGCGGTCTCCGCTGTGCGCACAGCGACCTGCGCATCGACCAGTGTGACCGGCGCGGTTGACGGGTTCGAGACCAGCGTCGCGCCCGAGCGGTTCGCCGGCGCATCCGCGGGCTGCACGCCGGAACGCATCAGGTTCGCGCTCAGCCCGCCGAGCACGAAGATGGCGAGCGCGGCGGCCATCTGCATGACCGGTCGCCACCAGCGATTGCGCAGTGCGATGACCGGCGTCTGCATGAGGCCTTCCTGACGCAGCCGCTGTTCGAGCGCAACCCACTGTGTCGATGGTGGCTCGATCGACGGCAACGCGGCAAGCGCGGCGGCATCGGCACGCAGGCCTTCGAGTTCGCTGCGGCACTCGTCGCACAACTCGAGATGTGCGGCTTCGTGGGCGGTTGGCGTTTCGTCGACCAGCCGCGCAAGCGTTTCAATCGTCAGGTGAGACATACTTCTTCTCCGTTGGTTGCCTGTGCAGGCCGCAGCATTTCGCGCATGCGCGCACGAGCCTTGAATAACTGGCTCTTCGAGGTACCGGCGGTCACGCCGAGGAATTCGCCGATCTCTTCGTGCGTGTAGCCTTCGATGTCATGCAGCACGAGGACCTGGCGCATCCGGTCCGGCAGACGTTCCATCGCACTTTCGAGCTTGAGTCGCAGTGCCGTGTTCTCGCTCGAGGCCTCTGCGGGCAGTGACGGCGGGATCGGGGCTTCATGTTTGACCCGCCGTTCGCGCCAGCGTCGACCGTGCAGCGCGCTGTTCAGTGCGATCCGATGCAACCAGGTCGTGAAGCGCGATTCGCCGCGGAAGGTCGGCAGCGCGCGAAATACGCGCACCCACGCTTCCTGCGCCCAGTCCTCCGCCAGCGCGTCGTCAGCGGCCAGGCGTCGGATGACCGTGAAGACGCGCCCGCTATGCCGCTGATACAGCGTTCGCATTGCGGTTGCATCGCCCTGCTGGGCCTGGTGGATCAATTCCAGGTCGGTCATGCCTCGTTTCCGTGATGGCCGTGCTTTTGGCGCCTGCGGAGAGTCTGATGCCGCCGCTGCCGCCGACGGTTGCCCGGCTCGGATTTTGCCCGCTTCGCCCCAAAGATAAGCACCCGCATGATGCAGGAACGACAATGATCTGGCGAACGCTTGATGCCGACGGCTGCACCTGGGAGGTCCGGGCCGTTACCGAGCCCGAAGGCGCGACCAACGGCGAGCTGCTCGAGTTTCGCCCGCTCGAAATCACGAGACCCCCACGCCGAATCGCGCTCCAGCACAGCGCCCTCGCCGAGTTGGACGATGACGCGCTGCGCAACGCCTTCCAGCAGGCCCGCCCGATCGGCGGCGACCACTACGGCCGCCCCGGCAAACGCATGCAGGACGTGCCCTGAGGGGGGCTCGTTTCCTCGTGCGCATCGCGTTTCCTCGTGCGCATCGCGTTTCCTCGTGCGCATCGCGTTTCCTTTGCGACCGCGTTTCCTTTGCGACCGCGTTTCCTTTGCGCATCGCTCGTTCCTTTTCACACAGAGGCGCAGAGGCGCGGAGCCGCAGAGAAAGCTTTTTCGTCCAATTTTGCTTGCTTAGCTCCGACGCTTATCTGAAATGTTTTAAACAACTATTTCTTGCGCGGATCGTGTAGAGCAAATATTTATCGCGTTCCAATCATGTAAACGCAATGGATGGGCCTATTGTGAGCAATGATAAAAAAATACCATCACGCGAGCGGTATGATTTGTAGTGAATGCCCTCCGAGGCTCTTCCGGCTCTGAGGCTCTGTGAGAAAAGGAACGAGCGCTCCCCCCGACAGATTGCGGTTGAACGGGAAGCGGTTCCCCCGACAGATTGCGGTTATACGGGAACGGGTTCCCCCGACAGATTGCGGTTATACGGGAAGCGGTCCCTTCAACTTAGGCGGCAGTTGTCTGCAACCGCCCGAGGGCCGAAACGTGCAAAAGCGACGCATTTCCCCTACACTATTCGGACCCCGGAAATCCCTCAACACGAGAAGAACAGTGGTAACACACCTGGAGTGCGGGTGGTGCGGCAAGCAGTACCCATCGGAAGAACTGCAGCGGCTGTCGGAATGTTGTCAGCGGCCGCTGCTTGCGCGGTATGATCTCGAAGCGCTGCGCGGCACATTCACCCCGGACAGCTTCAAGGGGCGGGAGCCGAACCTGTGGCGCTACGCGGAAGTGCTTCCCGTGCGCGACAAGCGTTACGCGCTGACGCTCGGCGAGGGGCTGACGCCGCTCGTCGATGCGCCGCGTCTTGCCGAACATTTTGGCGTGGGCAAAGTCTGGATCAAGGACGAGGGCCAGAACCCGACCGGCAGCTTCAAGGCGCGCGGGCTGGTGATGGCGGTTGCGCGCGCGTGGGAGCTCGGCGCGAAGGAGCTCGCGCTGCCTTCGGCGGGCAACGCCGGTTCGGCCGCGGCGGCGTATGCGGCGGCGGCGGGACTGCCTGTACACATCGTCGTGCCGAAGGACACGCCGAAGCCGATCGTCGAGGAGACGCGTGTGCTGGGCGCCGACCTTTCGCTGATCGACGGACTCATCACCGATGCCGGCGCGCAGGTCGCCGAGGGCGTGCGTGAACACGGCTGGTTCGATCTTTCGACGCTCAAGGAGCCGTACCGCGTCGAAGGCAAGAAGACGATGGGCTACGAACTGTTCGAGCAGCTCGGTCGTCTGCCGGATGTCATCGTGTACCCGACCGGTGGTGGTACCGGGCTGATCGGCATGTGGAAGGCGTTTGACGAGATGCAGCAGCTCGGCTGGATCGGCGATGAGCGGCCGCGCATGATCTCGGTACAGGCGAGCAACTGCGCGCCGATCGTGCGTGCGTGGGAGCAGAACGAACGCACGGCGGAGCCGTGGGCGAACGCGCACACGTACGCGTCCGGCCTGCGTGTGCCACGCGCGGTTGGCGACTTCCTCATTCTCGATGCGGTGCGCGCGTCGAAGGGTGCGGCGATAGCCGTGTCGGACGAGGCGATGGCCGAACACGTGAACCTGATGGGACGGGCCACCGGCATCTTCGCTGCGCCGGAAGGCGGTGCAACTGCGGCGGCACTGCCGGTGCTGCTCGAGCGCGGGATCATCAGCGCGAGCGATGAGGTCGTGCTGTTCAACACAGGCAGCGGTCTGAAATACGTCGCGCCATGAGTCGACTCTGTCCCGCGAAGGCGTCGGCATGACGTCTGCAAGCGCGTAGCGGCGTATGCACTACGCTGCACGGCGACGGGGTTTTCACATCTCGGGTGGCTGGTTCGCGCTGGTCATCGTGATCGGTGCGCTGGTTGCGACTGCGTTCTGGATCGGCCCGCTGCGGCCGATCCCGCCCGAGTTGCACGTCGTGGCGCTTGGTCAGAACGGCGAGTTCTCGAACTCGGTCGTGCTGCCGGCCACACACGCCGATACCGCGCATCTGACCGGGATCGCGCGCATCCCGCTGGTCCTCGCCGTAGAGAACACGGGTACACGGCCAGGCAGTCCGACCCAGTTGGTGCTGAATCTTCCTTCGCACGTCCGGCTCTCCACGACGCGCGGTTCTATCTATCCGCCGCGCGTCACGCCGGGCAATCCGCTGACCCGGTATGTGTTCGACCTGAACACCGGCCCGATCGAACCGGGCGAGGCGCCTCGAACACTTCCGAATCCGGACACGCTCTGGATTGAACCGGTCGTGCCATCGTTCTACTGCACCGCGCATGACTCGATTCCGGAGTTCGTGCCCGCGCCGCCACAGAACGCGGAACTGCTGGCGAACGTGCAGGCGTTCTATGCCGTGCGCACCGGGCCATCGGAACGACAGACAGGCATCCTGCATCTGCGGGTCGATCCGTCGCTGCTGCAACAGCAGCCGCCGCAGATGCCGCCACTGTTCCCGGTCACGGTCATGGAGCCGCAGGTCAAGGTTCCCGATCCGGGGCAGGTCCGCTACTTCGGGATGCGCACGACCGCATGTGGTGATCCCGGCCGCCCGATGCAGTTGACGAGTGTGCTCTGGCAGAACCCGCAGGGCGGTCGCGTCTACGGTCTGCACTTCGGCAGCAAGGTCCGCAAATACCTGTACGACCTGAACCGCGACAGCATCATCGAACTTGAAATCTGGGACGCAGATGCGGATGGAAAGTTCGAGTCATCCAGGGTCGCACGCATGCCGACTCCGGAGTATCTGATTCCGCGCCCGGACTTTGTCGCGATCGATTCCACCATGGTCGCCGATTCGATGCGGCGCGACTCGCTTCTACGCGATTCGATCGCGCGCGATTCGCTGCATCGTGATTCCCTGATGGGCGGCCCGCGTCATCGCGCAGAAGCAGTGCGCGAACGCTGGCGCGCGGATAGCCTGAATGCGTTGCGTGCACGTCGCGAACGTGCACGCGCGGATTCCGCCGCGGGTCGTCCTCACCTCGCTCCGCTCGATTCCGCGGCCGTGCGCCGCGCCTTCACGCGCTCGCTCTTCGCCGATACCGCCGCCGGCCCGTTCCGCTTCTATGATGCGCTCCAGCGCGCACGCGAAGAAGGCAGGAGCAGGCCCGCAATGCCGCGTCGCACCGAAGAGCCGCTCCGCCTCCTCGGCACACCCGTGCCTAATGCACCTCCGGCACCACGCCGCGACACGATTCGCCGCGATACACTTCGCTGATTCCGCTACGTAGCCTTACTCCACTGCAGTCGCCAACGCCATCGCCACGGACACGCAAGGAAAAGCGTGTACGGCAGCGCGAACATCCTGAACGGGGAACGCTTGTTGCTCTGCGTGGCGTGGCAGTCCACCCCGGCAAATCCTCATCGGCTGAATCGGAGCATGACCAAGGAACAGCGAGAGTACCTCGAGCAGCGACTCCTGAAGGAACGCGAGCGCGCCCTGAAGGCACTGCGCCAGCTCGATGACAGTGTATCACCGGATGGTGACGGCGATCTGACGACCTATCCTTTCCATCTGGCGGATGAAGGAACCGACACGATGGAACAGGAGCAGAGTTTCCTGTTGCTGAGCAAGGAGGGGCGGCAACTCGTGGACATCGACGAAGCGCTGCGCACGTTGTACAAGGAGCCGGAGCGTTACGGCAAGTGTGGGAACTGTGAAAGCGAGGTCAGGTTCGAGCGCCTGGAGATTGTACCGTGGGCGCGGCTCTGCCTCGAGTGTCAGACGGAACACGAACGCAGGCCGCCTGTTTCCGAAGCGCTGGCCTGATCCATCATCTTCCTGTTGTAGATCTACCTGAACAATCGAGACGAGTACACCGTGAGAAGGTCGCGGCACGGAACACTTTCGTGTCGCGACCTTCGCGCTCAGACCGACCGGAACTCCGTGTCGACGACTTCGACGCCGTTCACGGTTTCTACCGTGTAGTCGCCGAACATGTTGGGCGCTTCTTCGACCAGGGCGTAGAGCAGTATGACCGCGAGCTTGCGAATTTCTGCTTCTGCGGAAGCGGAGCCGCGCAGTTCGATGAAGTGTCGCCATGCACGTGCGTTGCCGGTCACGACGATCTTGGTCTCGGCGGCGTTGGGCAGCAGGCTGCGCGCGGTCTGCCGTGCACGTTTGCGGCGCAGCGTTGCCGATGGCTCGTCCTTCACCTGTTCTTCCGTAAGTGCGAGCAGCGCGCGGTAGTCTTCGAGCGAACGTTCGCAGCTTCGTACGAACAGATCGTACGCAGGTCCTTCGGCCGGCACCTCGGGCGGCAGCACGAATGCGACCTCCGACTCGTCGACGTAGCGCTGGCTGAGCTGCGAGTACGAGAGATGACGATGGCGCACGAGTTCGTGCGTGAGTGCACGGCTCACACCTTCGATCAGGAACGTCCAGGTCGCGTGCTCGAGCACGCTGCCGTGGCGGGTCCTGAGGATGTTGGCGAGGTAGTCGCTGTTGGTGGTGCGTCCGGGGATGAGCTTGTGTCCACCTTCGAGACCGGCGTCGGGCCCGAAGCTCAGGTAACAGAGCCGCCCCGCAAATTCGGCGACCGCCTGACCCGCGACATCGGTATCGCTATTCCAGTTGACATGGGATGCGCCGACGTACTGCTGTCGTGCCAGCAGCGTCACTTTCGGTTCGCGGAAGATATACATTCGGGGCTCCGTGTTCAGTCCTCGGCAGCCGGCAAGCTACCGCGATCCAAAAGGCAGCGGCAAGTGTATGTCCCTTGCGAGTCATACTCGAACGGGGCAACCTTGGAGCTCCGACGGATCCCCCATTCCCATCTCAGTCCAAATGATCATTACGCGGACGCCGAATCCGAACGCGATGAAGTTTTCGGCAGGTCGTACGCTGGTTGAAGGTCCCGGCCGCACGTACCACTCACGCGCCGATGCGTCGAACGAACCGCTCGTCGAGCCGCTCTTTGCGATCCCGGGCGTCGCCAGTGTTTTCATGGTCGCCGACTTTATCACGGTCATCAAAACACCCGATACGAGCTGGGACACGCTGCTCCCCGCGCTGACCGGCACCCTGGAGGCAGCGCTTGGCTGACCTGAGGATGATCCGCTGGGCGGAGTGCCTTTCTGGTTCCGGAAAGGCACACGCGAGGCAGCGCCTGGCTGACTTCAGACGAATGCTGGTCGTCGTGCTGCTGCTGCTGGTCAGTGCGCAGACTGTGGTTGCGCAGGAGAACCCACCGGCCGAGCCGCCGGCGCCGGGCTGGACGACGCAGCTCGCCACCCTCGGCGCGAACTCGCTGCTGAGCGGTGTCAGTGCAGGGCTCATGCAGTACCTGCGAGGCGGCTCGTTCCAGGATGGGTTCACCCGCGGCGCGATGGGCGGCGCGCTCATCTATACCGGCAAACGCATCGCGGTCGAACGATTCGATGGCGCGGGACTGATCGGGCGCGAAGTTGGTGCGGTCGGCGCTTCGGTCGTGCGCAACGCCGCCGATGGGATCGGCTCGTTCGAGCGGGTCGTGCTGCCGGTCGGGCCGGTGCGCCTCTACCTCTCGACCGCTGACCAGTTCAAGGTTCACCCGCGCCTCGACCTCTCGGCCGCGGCCTGGCTGACCTACGCCGTGCTCGAGCCCGAACTCGAACTGCACTGGGGCGACAGCTTCTCGGCCGGCACGCCGGTGTTCCGCACCGCGAACAAGCTGATCGTGCAGGGCGCGAGCAACGCGGATGAAGAAAATGACCGCCGCTTCCATGCACTCGGCGTCGCACCGTCGGGGTTGATCTTCCGCAGCTTTATCCCCGCGTACGGCAGCAAGGTGCTCGATCGTACCTTCGCGCACGAACGGGTTCACGTGCTCCAGTCCGATCAGATCTTCCTGACCATCACCGATCCGGCTGAGGACTGGCTCATGGACAGGACCGGTGCGACGCGCGCGCTCGGCCAGGTGATCGACCTGAACCTGAGTGTGCAGGTGATGACCGCGCTGCGCCCGCTCTTCCCCGAGTACCGCTCCCGTCCGTGGGAACTCGAAGCGAGCTACCTGACGCGATGAAACGCCTGATCCCTTTCCTCGCTGCGCTTGCGTCGACCGGCTGCCTCGACTTTGCCGAGCCGGACCTGCCGGACATCGGCGCGCCCGCGATTCTCCAGGTCAGCATCAACCTGCGCGCGGATGGCACGTTCATCGTCAACGGCGAACTCGCGCCGGGCCTCACACTCGATGCCAACACGCGCAGGCTGCCCGCGGGCGATTCGATCGTGGTCTACGGCGTGGTGATTCAGCCGTACGACATCACGTCGGCCGAGCGTCGGAAGTACAACTTCGGTGACACCGCGGCGGCCCGGTTCTTCGATCAGCCGCTCACGCTCGAGGCGCCCTGGCTCGAAGATGTGCGCGCAGTCATCCGGCCGCTGAGCTGGCGTACCGCGCGACGCATCGGCTCCGATACCATCGTCGTCGCACGCGGACATGACCTGGTGCTTCCCGTTGCACACACCGGCACCGCACATTCCGTTGCACCACAGCGCGAAGAATGGGTCCTGTTCCTCACGACCGAATCACAGACGTACAAAGTCGGCGCGAACGGACCGCCACCCGACTCGATCGTTGTGCCGGCCCGCTGGATCCCCGATCCCGAAAACGGCAGAGTGCGGCTGAGGCTCTGGCATTCAATGAATACGACGATGCGCGAATGGCCGGGCGACTACATCCTGAACCTGTCCGCCCTGATCGAAGTCGACTGGACGCTGCAACTGACCGGTCCGACGCTCGCGCGCACGGATAACGGCAACGAAAGCGAACTCGTGCAACATGAGTGATGCGCGTGTAGATGAGGTGTACGCCGATCGTCGAGCGCGCGTACTTCAACAGCTTGGTGAACACGCGGTACTGGTGCTCGCCGGAAACGCGGAAATCGTGATCGGGCGTGACACCGAACTCCGCTACCTCGCCGATCCGGAGCTGTACTACCTGAGTGGCTGCGACGAACCGGATGCCGTGCTCGTGCTCGCTCCGGATAACGATGCGCCATTCACTATGTTCGTGCGCCCGCGCGACCAGGCGAAGGAAATCTGGACGGGTCCGCGTCCCGGCCCCGAAGGCGCGATCGCCCGGTACGACGCCGACGCGGCGTTCAGCATCGACGAACTCGGTGAGCGTCTGCCCGGCATCATTGCAGGTGCCGATGTGCTTTACGCGCGCATCGAAACAGGTCGCGCGGAGTTCGATGAACTGATTCGCAAAGCGCTTGCGAATGCGCGACACGCGCGGGCGCGCACGGGGAAAGGCCCGCACACACTGGTCGATCCCGGTGTGCTGCTCGACGATATGCGTGTCGTGAAGGATGCCTTCGAACTCGCGCAGATGCGGCGCGCGGCAGCGGTTACCGTGGAGGGGGTCCGCGAAGCGATGGGTGCGATTCGGCCGGGGGCCGGCGAGTGGGAAGTCGAGGCGGCAATCGAATACGCGTTTCGCCGCCGCGGCGCGGACAGCTTCGCGTTCCCGACCATTGTCGCATCCGGTGACAATGCGAATGTGCTGCACCACGTACGGAACGATCGGCGCATGCAGGCCGGAGAGCTTGTGCTCATCGATGCGGGCGCGCGCTGGAACCAGTACTGCGGCGACATCTCGCGCACCTTTCCGGTCGATAGCCGGTTCACGCCGGTTCAACGGCAGGTGTACGAGATCGTGCTGCGCGCGCATGCAGCCGCGATCGCGGCGGTTCAGGTCGGCGCGCCTTCGAGTGCGCCACACGATGCCGCGGTCGACGTGCTCATCGACGGGATGCGCGAACTCGGGTTGCTCAACGTCTCCCGGGCGGAAGCGCTCGAGGACCCGAAGCTGTACCGCACGTTCTATCCGCACCGCACATCGCACTGGCTGGGGCTCGAGACCCACGACGTGGGCGCCTACGCGGATCGGGCCGGCGCCCGCCCGCTGGTGCCGGGGATGGTGCTGACAATAGAGCCGGGACTGTACATTTCCCGAAGCGCCGAAGCCCCGCAACATTTGCGCGGCGTCGGCATCCGGATCGAGGACGATGTGCTGGTCACCGAAAATGGCCCGGAGGTTCTGACCTCCGACTTGCCGACCGACCTCGATGCCGTGGAGGACCTGATCCAGCGGATGCGCACGGCTTGAGCAAGGCGATTTCCCAACCCACCGACAGACTGCTTCGCTTCGTCACGAGCGGCCTGTGCGTGACGATCCTCTCCGCGCTCGCGATCGAGCTGCTCGCGCGTACTCCGCTCTATATCCCGAATCCGGGCGTCGTGCTGATGCTTTCCGTTGTGTATGGTGCACTGCGCGACGGCATGACGGGTGGCCTGATCAGCGCCGCTCTTGCCGCGGGTTACAACCTGCACGCCGGGATCACGCACGCCAGTATCGAGGATGGGCCCGGCTCGCCACGCAGCGAGCTGATTGTCGCGCTCGCATTGCCGCTGGTCGCGGTACTCGTGGGCTGGATTCGCCAGCAGCTCGACCATGTCTCGGTCGAAGAGCGGAAGCTGCACGAAGTCGCCGAGCGCGAGCGCCGCACCACGCTCGAACTGATGGAGACGATGACCGATGGTCTCGTCCATCTCACCAATGACTGGATTGTTACGTACGCCAACGGTCGCGCGGAGCAGTTGCTCGAAACGCCGCGCGAAGAACTGATCGGCTGCAACGCGCTCGACGTGTTTCCGAATGCGATTGGTACGCCGCTTCAACGCGCGATCGCGGGGGCACTCGAATCGCGCGCGCCGATAGAATTCGAGGAATATTACGAGCCCGGCGATCGCTGGTTCGAAGTGCGAATCTTCCGCGCCGACCAGGACTTCTCGATCTATTTCCGTGACATTACGCGAAGGCGTCGCGCGCAGGAAGTCGTGCGTTTCCAGAGCAAGATGCTGGATGCGATCGGCCAACCGGTGCTCGCGACCGATCTCGAGGGACGCATCGTCTACTGGAACCGGGCGGCCGTCACGCTCTTCGGCTGGACATCCGAGGAAGTTGCGGGCAAACGTGTACTCCCGCTCACGCAGGCCGACTACTCCGAACTCGACGATGCGCGATTGCATGCGCGGCTGCTTTCCGGACGGACCTGGTCCGGCGAAGTGCTGCTGTTACGCAGGAACGGGGAACGCTTCACCGGTGTCGTCTCCGACACGCCAACCCACGACGACGACGGCCGCCTGCTCGGGATGGTCCGCATCGTCACCGATCTGAGCGTCAGGAAATCCGTCGAGGAAGAGCAGCGGTTCCTCGCCGAAGCAGGCGCCGCGCTCGCATCGACACTCGACTACGAATCCACCGTCAACACCGTCGCCCAGCTCGGGATTCGCACACTCGCAGACTGCTGCTTCGTCTACATGGTCGAGCAGGATGTCAGCATCCAGCGTGTCGCGACCGCACACGTCAACCCGAAAAAGGAAGAACTCGCGCGCGAGGTCCGCCGACGTTATCCCATTCCGCCGGACTCGACGCATCCGGTTGCAGAGGTGATCCGGACCGGAACTCCGAGGCTGATGAGAACCTTCTCGGATCACTTCCTGCGCTCGATCGCGATCGACTCGGGACACCTCGGGATGATGAACTCGCTCGGGTATCATTCGGGCATCTTTGTACCCCTGATCGCGCGCGGTCGTACGCTCGGCGCGATCGTGCTGCTCATCAGCGAGTCGAATCGCGAATACACCGGGGACGATCTCAGGCGCGCCGAGGAACTCGCGCTTCGTGCAGGCCTCGCCATCGACAACGCGCGACTCTACGAAGCCGCCGTCCTCGCCAGCCGCGCCAAATCCGACTTTCTCGCCGTTGTCTCGCACGAGCTGCGCACTCCGCTGACGACGGTCATGGGGTATACCGACCTGCTGCTCGCGGGCGTCCCGAAGCCGCTCGCCGAGAAGGAGCACATCTACGTCGAGCGAATCCGCAAGGCCGCATGGCACCTGCTCGGGCTGATCGAGCAGATCCTGATCTACGCGCGGCTTGAGGTCGGTCGCGAACAGGTCCACCCGCAACGGATCGATGTGGCCGCGGTGCTGCATGATGCAGCAACCCTGATCGAACCGATCGCTCAGGAAAAAGGGCTCGGTTTCGATGTACAATCCCCCGCAGAAACCATCGTCGTCGATACGGATCTCACCAAGCTCCGACAGGTGCTGGTCAACCTGCTGTCGAATGCGGTGAAGTTCACGGACGAAGGACACGTCGCGTTTTCAGCAGCGCGCGAGAACGGCTGGGTCAATTTCACCGTGCGCGATACCGGCGTCGGCATTGCGCCGGAACACTACGAGAAGGTGTTTGAAGCGTTCTGGCAGGTGGATCAGTCGGCAACCCGTCCGGTTGGCGGTGCGGGCCTCGGGCTCAGCGTTGCACGCCGACTCGCACGTCTGCTCGGCGGGGATGTCGAAGTGCAGAGCGATCCCGGTGCAGGCACAACGTTTACCGCGCGCATTCCCGTACGCTGGGCGCCGGTCGAAGTCGTGCATTTCGACAACGACCCAAGAGAAGCTTGACTCCTGCGGGAGTGATCTTTAGAATCCAAACACAACGCGAATACACGGCGGATGGATTTGTAGCGGCCGCTTGCTACCGCCGGGTCTCACGAGACCGAAACAAAAGTCTAAAGTGCCGGGACAACTCCGTCTGGAACTGATCCCCGCACCGAGACACAACGGAAAGGCTGCGGGGATTTTTATGTCCAGGTATCTCGATACCCTGAAAAAGCGGGTACTGGTTTTCGACGGCGCGATGGGCACGAGCATCCAGGGGCTCGGGCTGAGCGCCGTTGATTTTGGTGGCGTGCACCTCGAAGGGTGCAACGACTACCTCGTGATTTCGCGGCCGGATGCGATCGAAAGCGTCCACGCATCGTACCTCGAGGTCGGCGCCGATGTACTCGAGACGAATACGTTCCGCAGCAACCGGCTCACCCTGCGCGAGTACGACCTGCACGAGCGTGTCATCGAAATCAACCGGGAGGCGGCCGCACTCGCCCGCCGTGTTGCCGACCGATTCGCCACGCCAGATCGTCCACGCTTTGTTGCGGGCAGCATCGGCCCGAGCGGATTCCTTCCGAGCACCAGCGATCCGACGCTCGGCAACATCACGTATCAGCAGCTCGCCGAAGTGTTCTACGAGCAGGCGCAGGGCCTCGTCGAAGGCGGCGTCGATGTACTGCTCATCGAAACCAGCCAGGACATCCTCGAGGTGAAGGCGCAGGTCGCAGGGATTCGTCGCTACCTGCGCGAGAGTGGCCGCAATGTGCCGATCCAGGCGCAGGTCACGCTCGATACGAGCGAACGGATGCTGCTCGGCACCGATATCGGCGCGGCGATGGTGATCCTCGAAGCGCTGCAGGTCGATGTGATCGGGCTGAACTGTTCGACCGGTCCCGAACACATGCGCCAGCCGGTGCGCTACCTCTGCGAAAATTCGAGACTGCCGGTCAGCGTTATCCCCAATGCGGGCATCCCGCTGAACGAAGGTGGCCAGGCGACCTACCCGCTCGGCCCTGAAGCGCTCGCTGAAGCACACGAGGAGTTCGTCACCCGGTTTGGTGTGAACATTGTGGGCGGCTGCTGCGGCACCACACCCGAACACATCCGACAGGTGGTCGAGCGCGTGTGGGGCAAGGCGCCACTGCCGCGCAACGCGCGGCGCATCCCGCGTGTCGCAAGTGCAATGACCGCAACACGACTTGCGCAGGATCCGGCACCGACCCTGATCGGCGAACGCGTGAACACGCAGGGTTCGCGCGTGGTCAAGCGCATGCTCCTCGCCGATGACTACGATGGTGTGCTTGCGGTCGCGCGCGATCAGGTCGAAGGCGGCGCACACCTGCTCGATGTCTGTGTCGCACTGACCGAACGCGCTGATGAACGCGACCAGATGCGGCAACTCACGAAGTCGCTCGCGCAGACCGTCGAAGCGCCGCTGATGATCGACTCGACCGAGGCCGATGTAATCCAGGCGGCCCTCGAGGCGTACCCCGGTCGCGCGGTCGTCAACTCGATCAACCTCGAAAACGGACTCGCGCGCATCCAGGCCGTGATGCCGCATGTCGTGCAGAACGGCGCCGCGGTCGTCGCACTCACGATCGATGAGACGGGCATGGCCAAGACCGCCGAGCGCAAACTCGAGGTCGCCCGCCGCATCCATGACATCGTCACGAAGGAATACGGCCTCGAGCCCGACGCGCTGATCTTCGACGATCTGACGTTCACACTCGCAACCGGCGACGCCGAATTCCGACGCAGCGCGATCGAAACCATCGATGGCATCCGGCTGATCAAGCAGGAACTGCCCGGTGTGCTGACGAGCCTCGGTGTGTCGAACGTTTCGTTCGGATTGCAGAAACACGCGCGCTCCGTGCTGAACTCCGTGTTCCTGCATCACTGTGTCGAGGCCGGGCTCGACATGGCGATCGTCAATCCTGCGCACGTCACGCCCTACGCCGAGATCGATGCCGATGACCGCATCCTCGCCGATGACCTGATTTTCGATCGTCGTGAGGATGCACTGCCACGCTTCATCGCGCGTTTCGAAGACCGCAAAGTCGAAGAAGAAGCGGCCGTCGACCCGACCGCGAGCATGGAGCCCGACCAGGCACTGCACTGGAAAATCCTGCACCGCAAGAAGGAAGGCATCGAGGCGCTGATCGATCGCGCGATCGAGAACCACGGCGGCGGCAACACCGGCGGCGTATACGTGCTGAACCAGGTGCTGCTCCCCGCGATGAAGGAGGTCGGCGACAAGTTCGGCGCGGGCGAACTGATTCTGCCGTTCGTGCTGCAGTCCGCCGAGGTCATGAAACGCGCGGTCGCACGACTCGAGACCTACCTCGACCGGATCGAAGGTGAGACCAAGGGCAGGGTCGTGATTGCAACCGTGTTCGGCGATGTGCACGACATCGGCAAGAGTTTGGTCAACACGATCCTCAGCAACAACGGCTACACCGTGTACGACCTCGGCAAGCAAGTGCCAGTCAACACGATCATCGAGAAAGCGGTCGAGGTGAACGCCGACGCGATCGGCCTCTCCGCGCTGCTGGTCTCGACTTCGAAGCAGATGCCGCTGTGTGTGCAGGAGCTGCACGCGCGCGGACTGACCTTCCCCGTGCTGATCGGCGGCGCGGCGATCAACCCGTCGTTCGCGCGCATGTCGTCCTTTGTCGACGAGGCGAAGACGGAGCTGTACGGACCGGGCGTCTACTACTGCAAGGATGCATTCGAAGGGCTCGACTCGATCGAAACGCTGCAGGATCCCGCACGACGCGAAACGTTCATCGCCGATCGCCACCGCGATGTGATCGAAGGTGTAGCGCGCCGCGCGGAGCTGCAGGCACGCGCACGCGCAGCACGCCCCGCCGGTGTAGCCGGTCCCTCGCGCGACATCGAAATCCCGACTCCGCGCAGCTTCGGCAGAACCGTACTGAATGAGCTACCGCTCGCAGACCTGTTCCGCTACATCGACCTGAACACGCTGTACCGGCTGCACTGGGGCGCGAAGAATACGAAGGGCGAGGAGTACGAACGGCTCGTGAAGGAGGAGTTCGAGCCACGGCTTCGCCGCTACCAGCAGGAAGCGCTCGAAGGCAAGTGGGCCGCACCGCGCGCGCTCTACGGCATCTTCCCGGTCGCCGCGGATGGCAACGACCTCGTCATCTTCGATCCCGACAACGCCGACACCGAGATCGAACGTTTCGCCTTCCCGCGCCAGGCGGATCGCGATGCGCTCTGTCTCGCGGACTACTTCGCACCCGCGAACAACGGCAAACGCGATGTCGCCGCGATCCAGATCGCAACCGTCGGTGATGCACTGCTCGAAGCATCGCAGCACATGATGCAGAACGGCGACTACTCCGAAGGCTACTTCCTGCACGGCTTCGGCGTCCGCCTCGCCGAAGCCGCCGCGGAATATGTGCACCGCCTGATCCGCAAGGACCTCGGCGTGCCGACCAATCGCGGGCTGCGCTACTCGTGGGGTTACCCCGCGATTCCCGACCACACGCAACACGAGATCGTGTATCGACTGCTGCCGATTCGGGAGCAGCTCGGCATGGAGCTCACCGAGCTCGGTGCACTCGTGCCGGAACTCAGCACCGCGGCCATCGTCGTGCATCACCCGGAGGCGAAGTACTTCAGCGTCTGACGGCAGGGGAGGGCGACGGCGACGGCGAGGAATGGCATACAAGGGCTGTCCACTGTGAGCATGAAGCGGGGCCTGGCGGGGAGGGCCCAGGTTGGGTTTGAAGCAGACAGGTCAGCGATTCCGGGTCTATGAATGTTGTCACATTCTGCTATGGAACTGCCCGGTGTTGAGGTTAATAACGGATCACTCTTTTCAGGAGGGATCCATGCACCGGTTCGTATTTCGGAGTTGGCGGGTGTACCGGCTCGCAGTCGCGGCATACCAGGAGGTTGAGCAGGTGATGGCGCAGCTACCGCGCAACTCGGCCCATCTTGGTTGGCAATCCTTTCGGTCGGCCAGTTCGATTGTTCTGAATCTGGCCGAAGGCGCCGGAGAATTCCGCCCTCTCGAGAAGGCGCGGTTCTACCGAATGGCCCAGCGTTCAGCGTGGGAAACAGCCGGCAATCTCTTCATGGCCGTGGATACCGGGAAGCTGGAAGAAGGTCAAGTTGTCGCCGCCGTTGATCTACTTGATGAAATCGCAGCGATGCTGACCGCAATGCAGAAGCATGCTGAGGCGCGGGCGATGGCCAGGGACCGCGCTTCTCGTCCACGTCGCCGTCGCCGTCACCGTCGCCTCGACTGAAGAAAGCAAACGCATGAACTTCACCGACCTGCTTAACGACTCCAGACCGCACGTCTTCGATGGCGCGATGGGCACCATGCTCTACCAGAAGGGCGTGTTCATCAACCGCTGCTACGACGAGCTGAACCTGCGCGATCCGGAGATCGTCGCGGATGTGCATCGTGCGTATGTGAAGGCGGGGGCGGAGCTGCTCGAGACGAACAGCTTTGGCGCGAACGAGATCAAGCTTGCGGAGTATGGGCTGGCCGCGCAGATGCATGAGATCAATGCACGCGCGGCGCAGATTGCAAAGCTGGCGGCGAGGGATCGTGCGCTGGTGGGTGGTGCGATCGGGCCGCTCGGCATCCGGATCGAGCCGTTCGGGCCGACTTCGCGCGATGAGGCTCGTGCAATCTTCCGCAGGCAGGCGGTCGCGCTTGCGGAGGGTGGCGTCGACTTCTTTATCCTGGAGACCTTCAGCGATCTCGACGAGATCGTCCAGGCGCTGCTCGGCTGTCGTGAGGCGGCTGCACTGCCGGTCGTCGCGCAGATGACCATCCAGGAGGACCTCACCACACTTTACGGGACCGCGACGGACACGTTCACGCATCGGCTGGACGAGGTTGGTGCCGACGTGATCGGCCTCAACTGCAGTGTGGGTCCCGCGGTGATCCTGAGCGCGCTCGAGAAGATGGCGACGTCGACGGCGCGCAGACTTTCCGCGCAGCCGAACGCGGGACTGCCGCGGGAAGTGCACGGGCGCAAGATGTACATGGCTTCGCCGGAGTACATGGCGAAGTTCTCGCAGCGGCTGATCCGCGCGGGTGCGAAGTTCGTCGGCGGTTGTTGTGGTACTACGCCTGAACACATCAAGCGCATCCGCGATGCCGTCGTCGCGCTGGCGCCCGGGCGCATTACGGTGGCGGTTGCCGGCGATGAGCCGCAGCAGAAAATCGCGCATCACACGCCGCTCGCGGAGCGGTCGAACTGGGGTCGGAAAATCGCGACCGGCGAACTCGTCACGACCGTCGAGATCATGCCGCCCAAGGGCATCGATCCCGCCGCGCTGATCGCGGGCGTGCGCCAGCTCGCTGCGGCCGGTGTCGATGGCGTGAACGTGCCCGACGGTCCGCGCGCGCAGATGCGCATGGGTGCCGTGCCGACAGCGGTGCTGATCGAACAGCTCGCCGGCATCGAGTCGATCGTGCACTACACGTGTCGCGACCGCAACCTGCTCGGCATGTTGTCCGACCTGCTCGGTGCCCACGCACTTGGGATCCGCAACCTGCTGCTCGTGACCGGCGACCCGCCGAAGATGGGGCCGTACCCTGAGGCGACCGCGGTTTTCGACATCGACTCGATCGGTCTTGCGAACCTCGTCAGTCGGCTCAATTGCGGCCGCGACCCGGGCGGTAACCCGATCGGCGAAGCAACTTCGTTTACGATTGGTGTCGGTGCGAACCCCGGCGCAACCGATCTCGATTACGAGCTGAACCGCTTCTACTGGAAAGTCGAAGCGGGTGCCGAATACGCGATCACGCAGCCCGTGTTCGACCCCGAACAACTTATCCACTTTGTCGATGAGCTGAAGAAGCGCGAGATCGCGATCCCGATCGTTGCGGGCATCTGGCCGCTGGTATCGCTTCGCAATGCGGAATTCCTCGCCAACGAGGTGCCTGGCGTTGTGCTGTCCCCACGTGTGCTCGATCGGATGCGCCGTGCGAGTGAACACGGCAAGGAAGCCGCGCTCGATGAAGGCATCCTGATCGCGCGCGAGATGTTTGAGCAGGTGCGGCCGTACATCGCAGGGATTCAGGTCAGTGCGCCGTTCGGCAAGGTCCCGTTTGCGTTGCGCGTGTTCGAGGGCATCGACGGCATCGATACCACGGTCCCGGAACCAGACGTAGATCCTGCCCACAGCAACGGGCTCGCGCCGGGTGCACTACGGGTGTAGCCAGATCACCAAATCGGAACGGCAGGAGGGACACAGGATGCAGGATCGGGCCGGGACCGGGGATTATGCAGGGAGAAGCAGGTTGCTGCAGGAGCCCAGGACGACCCACCTGATGCTCCTGGAGTTTGCTGCAGCACCCGCATCATCCCGCTCCGGGCCCGATCCTGCGTGAGCAGAGCCTGTGTCCCGCTCCTGTTCTTGAGCGGTTAATTCGTGCCTACCATACCCCAGCTCTCCGCGATATGTTAGCGTTCCTCGCACCGTTCCGGTGCATTCCTCGTAGCAAATCAGAACTGCTTGCAGAACACGTTCGAATCGATCGACTTCAGGGTACTCGGCGGGATTCACCTGACTGGCGTGCCCGGCGACAATGCAAATGCTCTGCTGGCCAGGCCGCGTCTCGTCGCGCTGCTTGCCACGCTTGCAGTTGCTGAAACCGGGTGGGTCCGCCGCGATCAACTGATTGCGCTGTTCTGGCCGGAGACGACGCAGGAGCGCGCGCGCGCCGCACTGCGCAAATCGGTGTACCTGATCCGGCAGGCGCTCGGCGAGGAGTCGGTGGTGAATCGGGGTGCGGAGGAGCTCGGTCTCGGGCCGCACGTCAGCAGTGATCACGCACGATTCCGCGCGGCGTATGCGGCGGGCGACCTGCGTACCGCGCTCGCGCATTACCAGGGCGAGCTGCTGCCCGCATTTCACCTTACCGATGCACCGGACTGGGAGCACTGGGCCGATGCCGCGCGGGTCCGAATTCGCACGCAGGCGCTCGACGCTGCCCGTACACTGATCGCCGAAGCGTCGGACCACCGGGATCATGCGGCCGCGGTCGAGTGGGCACGTCGCGCCGAGAGCATCGCTCCCGAAAATGAGAACGTCGTCCGCGAGTTGATCGAGCTGCTCGATCAGAGCGGCGATCGATCCGGTGCGCTCCAGGCCTATCGCGCGTTCGAGCAGCGGTTGCGCAGCGAGTACGACGCGGCCCCTGCGCCCGAAACGATCGCACTGTTCGAACGCATTCGTAATCGGACCACTGCGCGCGAAGTGCAGCGGGTTGCAGGTGCTGCAGAACCGGAAATCGCTGCGCCCGCAGTTGAGTCGACATTCTCGACAGTCGCGCCAGGTCGCGCCGTAAGCATCGAACAGCACGAAGCTGCTCGATCTGGTGCATACACTCGGGGTGAAGCAATCGCTCGGGGTGAAGCAAACGCTCGGGGCGAGGCAGACGGAACGCTGGACGAAAGCGCTCGACAGCAAAGGGCCTGGCTCGACGAATCCGCTGAACGCGGGTCGAAATTTCCTGGAACGGCGACGTTCCGACGCGTTCTGCTCGGGGTGCTCGTCCTGGTCGCGGTGGTTGCGATTGTTCTGGGGCGGCAGGCTTCTCAGGCGCGGGCGGAAGATGAGGTCGCGCCGATCGCGGTAGGCGGGATCACCGATTACACCGGGAGCGCCGATTCCATCGGTGCCGCGCTGGCCGATCTGCTCGCGACCAGTCTCGCTCGGGTCCCGGGGCTGCCGGTCCTGAGCAGCACACGGCTGTTCGAGATCGTGGCAGACGCGTCGGTGGCGCAACGCTCGATGGGGTGGGCGGCGCGCCGCGCGGGGGCGCGCGTGCTGCTTGAAGGCGCAGTGCATCGCAATGACGATGGCTCACTGCGGCTGGAGCTGCGGCGAGTCGATCTCTCGAGTGGCGAGATCCTCGCCAGCTACAGCGCTACGGGACGTACGCTGCTGGATCTGGTCAATCGCATCACGGTGCAGATCGCATCCACAATGCAATTGTCCCCGCCTGCGCAGCCGCTTGCTGGTGTAACCACGTCGAGCGATACCGCATACCTGCTGTATGAAAGCGGGTTGCGGGCGTACTACCGGGAGGATCTCGAAGGCGCGCGTGAACTGTTCGAGCGCGCGCTGGACATCGACAGCTCGTTTGCGCTCGCGAACTGGTATCTCGCGCGCACCCTGACCTGGCAACCGGGCTGGATTCCCGCGTTCGAGCGGGCCGTCCGCCTGTCGGCGCGCGCGACCGAGCGTGAGCGATTGATGATCCACGCGGACTGGGCGTATGCGATGGATGATCCGTCGCTGCTTGCGATTGCCGATACACTTTCCACGCGCTATCCGCTTGAACCGAGCGGCCATCTGATGATGGGCATCGCGCTGATGAATGTCGATCGACCGCTGGAAGCGCTGCCACACTTCCGCCGTGTCATCCAGCTCGATACGCTGAGCCTGCTCGAGGTGACCGCCTCGTGTCGTGCCTGCGATGCGCTCTGGAACCTCGCGGGCGCCTACGGGCAGGCGGATTCTGCGGAAGCGGCCGAGCGGGTCGCGCGGGCATGGGTCAAGGCCAGTCCGCGTTCGGCGGCTGCGCTCGGCGAACTCGCCTACAAGCTCGAATTTCTCGGCCGCTATGACGAGGCCGAAGCCGCACTTCATGCGATGCACCAGGTCGATCCGAGTTATCACAACCTCGAACAGCGCCTCGCCGGTCTGGAAATCGCCCGCGGCCGCTTCGCACAGGCAGAGCGATACGCTCGTGATGCATTGCGGCTATACCCGAATCAAGCCGACGATTCGCGCTGGCTGCTTGCGATGAGCCTGCTCAATCAGGGACGCCTGCGCGAAGCGCTCGCATACGCCGATTCGTTCCGACTGCGGGGCGGTGCGACACAGGACCAGGCGTACCTGCGCGGCATGATCCTGCAACGCATGCATCGAGGCAGGGAAGCTGCCGCACTGTTCGACTCCGTTGCACGCGCGCCGGAACGGCACAGCTTCCCGGATACGCGACGCGCACGCCAGCTCGCGGGGAGGTACCTGCACGTGGCGGAAGCCGTCGCGACGCTAGGGGACACGGTTAAGCTGCGCGAACTCGAAACGCTGGTGCGCGACCATGGCGCGCGCAGTGGATACGGGCGCGATCAGCGACTCCACCATTATGTTCGCGGACTGCGGCTCGCACTGCACGCGCGCTACGAGGATGCTGCGGAAGCATTTCGACAGGCGGTTTTCGGCGCCGGTGCGGGAGGCTACCCACCGGTCGCGGTCGAGCTGGGCCGGGCGCTGCTCGCCGCAGATCGGCCGGCCGAAGCGATCCCGTGGCTGCGCGCGCCACTGCACGGACCCGTCGGCGCCGGCGGTACCTGGATCTGGCGCACCGAAATCCACGAATTGCTGGCCATCGCGTACGACCAGGATGGCCAGCGCGAACGCGCGCTCGAACACTACCGCATCGCGCATGAAGCGCTGCAGTCCGCGGACGCTGAGCTGGCACCGATGCGCGCACGCATCGCGTCGCGGATCGCTGCGCTCGCGGATCGCTGAGACGCTGAGACGCTGAGGGGCGTCCTTGATTAGAGGGGTTGTCCTGAGTGCGAGGGTTGCTCCGTTCTCGCAGAAGCGCGGAATCGCGGAGCCGCAGAGGACGCCTCGGGGCTCGCGGGGGTAAAGCTGAGTACGACGACGTCGATAACTGGGGGATTACAATCAACGACGGCAACAACAACGAAAGACGGCAACAACAACGACGACAGCAACAACGACGACAGCAACCTAACGAGGGGTGATGAGGTTCAGTAAGGGACATGGACTGGGCAACGATTACATCGTGATCGAGCGGGGAGAGTTGCCGTGGGAGCTGAGCGGCGCTCGTGTTCGTGCCATCTGCGATCGGCATCACGGCGTCGGGTCGGATGGCGTTCTGGTTGCCGAGGTCGCTGAGGGTTTTGCGTTACGCATCTACAACCCGGATGGCAGTGAGGCGGAGAAGAGCGGGAACGGGCTGCGCATCTTCGGTGCGTGGTTGTACGGGCGCGGGCTGGTCACGCTGAACGAATGGTTCGATGTGCGGCTAATCCGGGATACGGTCCGGATGCGAGTCGAGCAGGAACTCGAGGGCGGCGCGCTGCTGATTCGAGTGGAGCTTGGCCGCGCTGTGTTTGATGGAGCCGCGGTCGGGTTTGCGCCTGAGCCTGGTGTTGTGCGTGACTATCCGCTCGAGCTCGGCGACGGACTCACCGCGCAGGTAAATACGGTATCGCTGTCGAATCCGCACTGTGTCGTGTTCGTCGATGAGCTGAGCCGCGCGGACTTCGAAACACGAGCTCCACGTATCTGCACCAGCCCGGCATTCGTTGCAGGCACAAACGTGCAGTTCGTACGTGCCATCGATCGCCACAGCATCGAGATCATGATCTGGGAGCGCGGCGCGGGGGAGACGCTGGCGAGTGGTTCGAGCGCGTCGGCTGCTTCAGCAGTTGCGGTAAATCGCGGGCTGGTCGATCCGGGTGAGGTTGTCGTGAGAATGCCGGGCGGCGAAGCGATCGTCGAGGTTTCGCCCGAAACTGATGTCGTGCTGGTCGCTCCTGCGCAGATCGTCTTCGATGGAGTGGTCCGCCCGGAGGTCGCGCACATCTGGTAGCGCCGGTGCGAACGGGCACCGGCGCCAGACGCGATCCGCGCGGCTACGTTCGAACCTTCGCGATCAGGAACGTCGCCGCAATCATCAGCAGTCCATTCGGTAGCCACGCCGCCAGTACCGGATGCATCGTCCCGGTTGCGCCCGCCGCGCCGAAGATCTTGAACAGCATCAGGTACGTGATCGTGATCCCGAGAGATATCCCGATTCCGTACGCGGTCCCGCCTCGCTGTGTCGAGTTGGCGAGGGGTGCGCCGAAGAGGATGATGATCAGGGTCGCCACCGGAATCGCGAGCTTCTGAGCGCGCTCCACCATCAGCTCGAGCGGGTTACCTCCGGAGCGCTGCAGTGTTTCGATGAACTGTCCGAGTTCGTTGTACCCCATCATGTCGGGTTCCTTCGGCTGGGCCAGCAGCTCCGCCGGGGTCTCCCTGAACTCGTTGACAATCAGTTGGCCGAACTCGAAGTGTCGTTCATCCTCGCCACGCAGCAGGCGCAACTGTCCGTTGTTCAGTGACCAGCGTCCGAGTTCCCGATTGAACACGGCGTCGTTCGCCTTCACATGCAGGCTCGCGCGCTCCGGCTCATCGCCTTCGCGTTCGATGATCAGACCGGCAATCCGCTCCGCTTCCAGATCCAGCCGACGAATCGCATAGACCATCCCATCTCTCGCGCGGTACACGAAGTCGCCGCGGACATTGCGTTCCGCGCGTTTCTTGCCGACCAGCTCGGCGCGTGCGCGGATGGTGATTGGCACGAGTTCGGTCAGGCCGAGGCCGGCGAACGTCAGCAGGACCCCGAGGATCGGCAACGGTGCAAGCATGCGCCAGAAGCTGATCCCGCCCGCTTTGGCTGCCGCGAGTTCGCTGTGGCGCGTCATGTTGTTGACCGTGAAGATGGTCGCAATCAGCGCGGCGATCGGCAGCGAATACAGCACGTACAGCGGGAACTGGTAGACGTAGCTCAGCGCAATTTTCTGGGCGCCGAGCTGCCGTTCCATGTAGGTATCGAGGTTGTCCGTGAGGTCGCCCAGGATGAACAGCAGTGGCGCGCAGATCGCAAACAGCAGGAACAGTCGCGCAAACTCACGGGTGACGTAACGGTCGAGGATGCGGATCATGCGGCCCTCCGGCTGCCACCCGGCAGCAGTCCGCGCAGCGTGTACCAGAGGTCGTCCCAGCCGCCGCCGCGTGTGCTCGCGGTCTCCCGGCCGATCCCGCGCAGCGTGAACAGGCTGATCGCGAGGAACAGCAGATTCGGCGCCCACGGCCCCCAGAACGGTGCGACCACACCGCGGTCGCCGAGCGCTTCACCACCAATCAGACACATGTAGTAGATCCCGAAAATCGAAAGCGATGCGGCGATCACCATGCCTATACCGCCGCGCGGGAAACGCACCGCCAGCGGCGCGCCGAGCAGGACGAATACGATGCAGGCAAACGGGATCGCGAATTTCTTGTGGTATTCGACCTGGTTCATGTTGATCCGGTCGATCGCGGCTTCCGCTCGGGTCTGCAGCATGTGCATCTCGACCGAGGTGCGGCGCACCACGTCGCCGGCGCCCGGCCGCAGCGGACCCAGCACTTCGTCCACTGCGGCCTCGCCGCGCTCGGTGGCCTCCTGCCGGATCTTCGCCAGCTCCGCCCGTCCGCTGTCGACCTGCGCTGCCAGCATGGCGAGGTTCATCTCGCGGTCGCTGCGGAACTGGTCTTCCTCGCTCAGCTCGAGCGTGTTGCCGATCCCCTTCATCTGCATCAACTGTTCGTTGAAGAACACCCGCTGGAACGTTGCGGGATCGTTGTCGCGCAGCTCGTGAATCCAGCCATCGTACAGTTGGAGGAAAAGATCGGTCTGCTCGGAATTGAACGCCATCAGCCCGCTGTCCGCGTACACCGTGCGGTCCCTGCCGGGCACGCTCAGATCGTAGATCACGACGTCGTGCAGCTTGTTGGTCACCGGATCGATCTGCGCAGCCTGCAGGTAGTAGCGCGTTGTCATATCCTGCGTCTGCACGTTGTTGATGACCTGCTCCTTCAGACTCACGACCGGACTCTTGCGGCCGATGTCGATCAGTCGCGTCTTCAGCCGGTGATTTGTTTCAGGAAGGACCGAATCGTTGAACCAGAGCAGACCGGCACCGAAGAGGACCCCCGCAAACATCAGCGGAACCATCATGCTGACCAGGTTGACGCCACTCGCTTTGAGCGCAGTGATCTCGTTGTCCTGAGCCAGACTGCTGAACGCATGCAGCACCGCGACCAGTACCGCCATCGGCAGCGTAAGCGCCAGAATGTGCGGCAGCGAAAGCACGAGCACTTCAAGGATGACCGAAGTCGGCAGCCCCTTTCCGGCCAGATCCTCAAACCGCCGTGCGACCACGTTGATGAACAACAGGCTCGTCAGCACGGTCAGGGCAAAGATGAACGGACCGATGTGCAGCCGGAGCAGGTATCTGGTAAGGATTCGCATTCCGCTGATGCCTTTGGTGCGGACCGGGTCCGCTTCGGGATTCGGGCAGGCGTTATTCGAGCGATCCGGCGTTTGCTGCCGCCTGTCCGACACCTGTGCCGCGGTTTCGACAAAAAACGCGCGGCTCAGGCGTTCCAAGTACAAAAGTGTGTAACCCAGCAGTATATTCCATGTTTCCGGTTGCCTCAACCTGGCGCGCGGCGGTCATGCTGCCGCGTTCAGAATTCCGACGTTTTCCGGTATCAGCGGTACCTCGGCGTGGAACCTGACCCGGGCAGTATGCCGGGTATTCGCCGTTGTCTCTCGCCTTCAAGGATATGAATCGGACTGTCCGACTCGCCTTTGCGGCCCTTCTACTCTGTGCCGGCAGCGCAGTTGCGCAGCAGGTTGGGATCAACCCGCTGCCGGATACAGCCGCATCGCCGTTTCGGCTTTCGCTCGTAAACTTTGAACCCCGGCCGTCGCTGATCGAGCCGTTGCGCTTCAGGCTCATGCCGTTCCGCGATTTTGTGGCGGAATGGGAGAACGCGCTGCGTCGCGATCTGCGGGACCGGCAGTTGAACATGCTGGCGGGGCGGACCACCACAAGCGCGACGAGGCCGACCGAGCCGCGCGAACCCGCAATCCGGATGGACCTCGACCGTGACATTCCGGTCGAGTCGGCCGAGCGCAGACACCCTTCGGCCGACAGTGCCGGCGCGCTCGAGGGCATCCTTGGCGGCGCACTGGGGCAGCACGCGGATCTCGGGATGCGCGTGTTCGGCAAGGCCGACCTTGGCGGTGCCTGGACGAAGTACTCGCCGTGCGACCCGCAGCTCCACTTCACCTGCAATCCGAGCCTCTTCCCGCAGCTCAAGCCCGACATGCAGTTCGGTTTGCAGGTGAACGGCACGATCTCGGATCGTGTGCACGTCAACGTCGATTACGACCAGTCGCGCGAGTTCGATGCGGCCAACAACATCAGCGTGTACTACGAAGGCCGGGAGGATGAAATCCTGCGCCGCGTCGAAGTTGGCGACGTGTCCATTCGCATGCCCTCGTCGCGTTATCTCACGCAGGGCATCCCGGCCGGGAACTTCGGCTTCCGCGCGTTGGGCCAGCTCGGCCCGCTCGAGTTCCAGACCGTGTTCGCGCAGCAGCGCGGCGACGTTACCACGCGCGAATTCCAGATCAACGGGCTCGGCGATTCGCAGAACCTGGTGCAGGACGCGCAGATCGTACTCGACGACGCGGACTACATCGAAGGCCAGTTCTTTTTCCTGGTACATCCGGATTCGCTGAACGGCACCCCGTACATCGACGCGCTCGGATTGCAGGCGGGGGATGCGCCGGCCTCATTGCGACCCGCACCGGGCATCGGACTGCTGGTCTACCGCGACGAGCGGCCGCAGCTCAACAACCCGCAGCAGCAGGCGCAGCTCGGCTATTTCCTCGCCGATGCAGTAGCGGGCAGTCGCAAACATACGGGCCACTTCCGTCGACTCGTGCAGGACGAGCACTACGTCATCCATCCGAGCGGCCTCTGGATCATGCTGCGCACGCCGCTGCGCGCGGATGAAGCGCTCGCGATTGCGTATGTGACCGAGACCGGCGACACGATCGGCGTCTACAATGCCGAGGCCGCACCGTCCGGGACAACGCCGCAACTCAGGCTGTTGCGCGGGCCGGTTTCGATGCATCAGCCGGGCGAGCCGACCTGGGATTACGAGATGCACCAGGTCTACCGCGTCGAAAACACCGGCACGGTCGACCCCGCCGCGGTCGAAGTCCGCATCTCGCTCGGCGAACTCTCCGGCGGACGCACCTTCCGCGATGTGAATGGCACACCGGTCCAGTTTCTTCGACTCTTCGGCGCGGATGAAGATTCGCCGACCGATCAGATCGACGTTGCGCAGATCTTCCAGCCGGGCGGCTATTTCGGGGGCGGCTCGAACCCGGGCGGAATTCGCCCGAGCGTGACCGGCACATTCATCATCTTCCCCTCGCTGCGGCCGTTCATGGATCCGGGCCCGATCGCAAGCGCGGGACTGAGCGCGGCAGAAGCTCGTGCCGTACTCGGCAACGATGCCAACCGCGAGATCTACAACAACAGCGACCCGATCACGCGCGAGAGCAGCAGCCGCTTCAAGCTGAACCTGAAATATCGCCAGAGTGTCGAGGGCGTTGCGTCGTCGTTCAGCCTGGGCGGCTTCGGCATCCGTGAGGGGAGCGAAAAGCTGTACCTCGGCGATGTGCAACTCGCCGCCGGCACCGACTATTCGATCGATTACGACCTCGGTATGGTCACGCTCAACGATGCGCAGGGGCTGTTCGCAAAAAATCCCGGTGCAGGACTGCGTGCGACCTGGGAACAGAAATCCGCGTTCCAGGTCGCCCCGACCAGCGTCTTCGGGCTGAACGCGCGCTACCCGATGGGCCGCCGCGGCGAACTGAACTTCGTCGGACTCTATCAGTCCGAGAAGTCGATTATGAACCGACCACAGGTCGGCGTCGAGCCAGGCGCGATTTTCCTCGGCGGCATGAGCGGCCGTGTCGACCTCGGCGGCAACCTGCTCGATCGCGCACTCTCAAAAATCCCCGGGCTGCGCCTCGCCGGAAACTCGTCCTTCTCGCTCGCCGGTGAACTCGCGCTCTCCGTACCGAACCCCAACACGCGCAACCAGGCCTACGTCGATGACTTCGAGTCGGCCGACGAACTGTCGCTGCCGATGTCCCGCAACCGCTGGCAACTCGGCTCTGCGCCTGAGTACCCTGACGGCGCGGAAGGTGTGCTGCCGTTCCCGCTGACCTCGACCAACGCGACACGCCTCGTCTGGCAACACGATGTCGATGCGAACGGCCGCATCACCGGCACGTTCCTGCCCCAGGCGATCGATTCGAAAATTGCGATTGCCGGCAATCCGCTGCCCGAAGCGGTGCTCTGGCTGACCTTCGGCGACAGCAGCATCAACGGCGAGCGACGCTGGCGCTCGATGACCACGGTCCTGTCGACGACCGGCCGCGACATGACACGCAGCGAGTACCTCGAGTTCTATCTCGCCTCGCCCGACATCGGCAATCGCGCGCTCGTCATCGACATCGGTACGGTCAGCGAAGATGCGTTCTACTACGATGCCAACGGCAACACGACCGGCACGTTGCAGAACGGCAGCGCGACAGGGAACTGGGGCCTCGGCTACCTCGACCAGGAGGCCAACCTCGCGCAGCGCGAGATCTGGGGCCCGGAGAACGACGCGCTCGGGTTGTGGGACCAGCCGTGTCAGGGCGATCCGCTGCGTTCCTTCCCACTCGGCGATCCGAACACCAACTGCGCGCGCAACAACGGCACGCCGGATACCGAAGACCTCGACGGCAACGGCATTCTCGATGCCCGCGATGGCGAGCATTTCCGTTACGTAATCCCGATCAGCGAACTGTCGCGTTACCTGGTGCGCGACACCTCGGTCACGAAGACGCAGTTCCGTTTGTTCCGCGTTCCGCTGCGTGAAGGCATCCCGGTCAACCAGGCGTCGGACAACACCTGGCGGTTCATCAAGCATCTGCGACTTACCGTCACCGGCGAGCCGCAGACCACGGCGCAGAACTTCATCCTCGCCCGCATGCGCGTCGTCGGCTCGCGCTGGACCAAGCGCGATGTGCACGGGATCATGCAGGGCGCGCTGGGCGACACCGTCTCGACCTCCGCGGCGGGCGCAGATCTGCAGGTCGGCCCGGTCAGCCAACTCACCGATGCGAGCTACATCGGCCCCGATGCGGTGAAGCAGAATGTACAGGATCCGCAGGCCGGCTTCGGCGCGGGCAGCATCGAGTTCAACGAGCGCTCGCTGCGGATGCGCTACGAGAACGTGAACGGCGGCGACCGCGCCGAAGTGTACTACCGCTATCCGCAGCAGTCGCGCGGCTTCCTCACGTATCGACAGATGCGGATCTGGGCGGTTGCGCGCGAAGGAAGCTGGGGCGAAACAGGGGATCAGCGGCTGCAGATCCGCCTTGGCAACGATCCCCGCAACTTCTATCTCTACCAGACCAAGCTGCGCCCGCCGACGCCGCAGCACAGCAGGGCCGACTGGCTGCCGGAGATCGTCATCGATTTCGAGAAGTGGTTCGACCTGCGTCAGCAGGCGGAAGAACTGCTTGCACGCGGCGTGACCGGCACCGAGCGCATCGAGGTCTGGAGCGAAGACAGCACCTACGCAGTTGTGCTCGAGGACCGTGCGCGTGCACCGAACCTTGCCGCACTGCGCGAGATCACCTTCGCCATCCACAACGCCGGTACTCTGCCAGCGACGGGCGAGGTCTGGATCAACGACATGCGGCTGTCGGCGGCGGTGCGCGATCCGGGGATGGCGGGCAACGTCTCGCTGACCATGCAGGGCGGCGACTTCATCACCACGACGCTGAGCTACGCCAACCAGGGCGCACTTTTCCGACAGCTCAACCAGGATGCGCGTTTCCAGAGCACCGGCGATCTCAGTCTCAGCACGACCGCACAACTGGGTAATCTGCTACCGAGTGGCTGGGGCCTGGACCTGCCGGTAAGCGTGTCGCACACACGTTCGGGGCAGGATCCGCTTTTCCTCGATGGCACCGATGTGCGAGCGGATCAGTTGGACGGGCTGCGCGAGACCGGCGGCAGCGCGACCCGTCTTGGCGTGTCGCTGCGCAAACGCACGCCGAGCAGCAACCCGATCGCGGGGCTACTCCTCGACGGCCTCAGCCTGCGCGCAGGGTATCACACGTCGAACAGCAGTGCGACAATGGCGCGCAACGAGGCGAGCGGCCTCGATGCAGGACTGAACTATTCGCGCGAGCTGCGTCGTCGCGATGTCGACGCGATGCCTTCGTTTATGGAGGACATGCTCCGCGCGGTTGCGCCGGGAGTCATCGAGAATTCCGACTTCTTTGCCCGCCTGACCGGTGCGCGCTTCCGCTGGTCGCCGGCGCGCATCCAGTTCGGCACAAACTACTTCCGGCAGGAGCGCAGCGCGTTCCAGTACGAACGCATCCTCGAGCTGCCGGGAGATACCGCGCCGCGCGCACTCGAGTCACCGCGGCACGGCATGGACAACGACGCGTCGATCACGTTCCAGCCGTTCAACGCATTCCAGGCGCAGTTCGGTTTCCGCAGCAGTCGTGACCTGCTCGACCCGATGCGTGCAAGCACACGCGAACACGAGCGCGAAGCGATCGATCGTGCCCGCGGCGGTATTGGTGGCCTCGATCTCGGCTGGGAAACCAGCCGCTCGATCACGACCAACTTCGATTTCCGTCCGGACATCGCGCGCTGGCTGCGTCCGTCGGTCCGCTATTCTGCGCGGTACGGCACGGACCGCAACCCGTCGTACCTGTTCATCGATCCGGCGGACTCGACCGCGTTGCTGCAGCGTCGGTTCCAGGCGGATCGCACACTGAATCGCTCGCTCACATTTGATCCTGCGGGGATGCTCGGTTCGCTGTACGGCTGGAACGCCAATGCGGTGGTGCCCGACTCGATCGTGCGCGCGAAAGGGTTCACCGCGACCGTGCTGCAGAAGACGCTCGGCCGCTTGCAGCCGGTCGACATCATCCTCAACGGTACACTCGGCTCACAGTTCGAGCGCGAACTGCACACGCCGCGACTCGGCTACCAGCTCGGCTTCGGCAACATGGATGCGTTCCGGCTGATGGGCGGCGATACGGCATCGTACGTCAACAGCCGCGAAACCTTCACGATGCGGTCGGGCGTTCGTTTGCCGGCGACGACCAGCCTCACCTTCTCGTACGAAGAGGTGAACACCGATGCGATCGACCAGCGCGGCGGACAGCGCAAACAGTTCGATCGCAAATGGCCGATGCTGCAGTTCAACTGGACTCGTTTGCCGCTGCCGAAATTCCTGAACAGCGTGATCAGCTCGACCCAGCTCTCCGCAGGCTACGAGCACACCGAAACGAACAGCATCTTCGGCGTCGGCGCCGCGCAGGAGCGTGGCGGGCAGGAGGATCGCATTCCGCTGCGCGTCACCATCGCGATGCCACGCGGCTTCTCCGCGAGCTACACCGGCATGCTGTCCAATGCCACCAGCGAAGACCCGACCGGCAACGCCGAGCAGGACAACATCAGTCACGCGGTCACACTCAGCGGCTACTTCCAGGCGCCCGAGTCGTGGCGCGACCGACTGAGTGCACCCATCGCGGTCAACCTGAACTACAACTACACCAGCACACAGAACTGCCGCTTCTCCGTGGCGGATCTCAACACGTGTGTGCCCTACATCGACCAGTTCAATCGAACGCTGAACCTGAGCTTCGATTCGTGGGTGCAGCAGGTGCAGATCGGCTTCCAGCTCAGCTACACCTCACGTCAGAATCGCATCGGCACACGGACCGGCTCGGATCAGTTCCAGATGGGCTTCTTCGGCAAGTTCGATCTGAATGTCGGGCGGCAGATGAATCCGGGCGCTACTTTCCCCGGACAGTAACCCCCTCGAGTCGAGAGAATCGAACGTGAAACGCTTCCTCTGGACCGGGCTCGCGCTGCTCGCCGCGTGCACCGGCTCGAATGGCAGCGCCGAGTCCAGCCAGGATGCGCAGACCGCCGTGCCCGCATTCAATGCGGACAGCGCCTACGCGTACCTGGTCAGGCAGGTCGGCTTCGGCCCACGCGTCGCCAACACCACCGGTCACCAGCAGCAGCTCGCCTGGATGGTCGATTTCCTGAAGACCCGCGCAGACACCGTCTACACGCAACCGTTCACGCACATCACCGATGAAGGCGAAGAACTGCAGATGGCGAACGTGATTGCGCGCTTCAACCCGCAGTCCGACACCCGCGTCCTGCTCCTCGCCCACTGGGACACAAGGCCCACAGCCGATGAGGACCCCGACCCGGTCAAACGCAAACAGCCGATCCCCGGCGCCAACGACGGCGCCAGCGGCGTCGCTGTCCTGCTCGAACTTGCGAATGTCCTGAAAAACCATTCTGCCCCGATCGGTGTTGACCTACTCTTCACCGATGGAGAGGACTACGGACCGCACAGCGCCAACATGTACCTCGGAGCGACGCACTTTGCCGCCAACCTGCCGCCGGGCTACAAACCGCTCTACGGCATCCTGCTCGATATGATCGGTGACAGAAACCCGGTCTTCCCGCAGGAAGGCAACTCCGTCGACATGGCACCCGAAGTTGTACAGCGCGTCTGGCGCACGGCCCGCGACCTCGGTCTCGAGCGGATCTTCCCGTTGGAGAACGGCGGCTACATCACCGACGACCACATCCCGCTCAATCGGGCCGGCATCCGGACCATCGATATCATCGACTTCGATCGCACGCACTGGCACAAGAGCACCGATAACGTCGAGAACACCAGCCCGCGCGGCCTCGACGCCGTCGGACGCGTGCTGACCACGCTGATCTATCGCGGCGGGTGATCGGTTTGCGGCTGCATTGACGAACCATGCAGCCGCAAACACAAACGGCAAACAGGAACGGAAGCGGAAATGACGCAGGCCGAGAGGAAGGCGGTGCACTTCGTGTTGCTGCTCCTCGCGGTCTCCACTCTCGCCCGATTTCTGAATCGGCCAAAGCCATTGCAGATCACGACCGATGCCTCCGCCCTCGATGGCATCGCCAACCCCGTCAAGTCGCGAAAATCTTCAGGAAAATCGGCAAAAAGTTCAGGGGACCGCATGCCCCCGATCCGGATCGACCCCAACCGGGCCACCGTTGAGGAACTCGACCGGCTGCCCGGGATCGGACCGGCGGTGGCCGAGCGCATCGTGAACGAGCGGAAGAAGGGCCGGTTCGGCAGTGTGGTCGAGTTGAGCCGAGTCCGCGGCATCACGCGCCGGAAGGCGATCCAGCTCGCGCCTTACCTGGTCCTCCCCCTCGGCGACACCATGCCGCCCGCCAGGGCTCCGACAGCCGACCGGACTTCAGCCTCCTCCACGGATCAGCGGTATGGCCGCGCGGGCGCGCGCACGCGCGATGCCCAAAGTGGCTCCGCCCGCATGCCGGCCGGACCGTCCCCGGGCGTCTACGCCCCGATCAACCTGAACCGCGCCACCGAGGCCGAACTGGAAGCGATCTCCGGCGTTGGACCGGCCCTGGCCCGCCGGATCGTCGAGGCGCGGACCCGGGCGAGGGGGTTCCGGAACTGGGAGCAGGTCGATTCGGTGTCCGGGATCGGGCCGGCGCTGCTGGCGAAAATCAAGGCAGCGTCACAGCTTGGACCGCGGTAGGGGTAACGGGATTCGGCCCGGGAAACGTGCATGAACATTGCCTAAAATAAGGTACCAGCGTAACTTAAACGATCCCCACTTTAGGCCCCCGCAGGGTTGAACAGGCCAAGACCAGGTATGGCAACAGCGACGGCAGCCACAGACCGAATCGGTGACATTCTCGTTCGGGAGAAACTGGTTACGCCCGACCAGCTAGCGGCGGCGCTTGCCGATGCAAAGGCAAACAACACCCGCGTCGGCTACTCGCTGATCAAGCTCGGTTTCATCCAGGAGACGGACCTGACGCGCACGCTGGCGCGGCAGTACCGGGTGCCCGCGGTCGACCTCGAGAAGGTCACGGTCGACCCGAAGATCATAAAGCTCGTCGCCCCCGACCTGGCCAACAAACACCTCGTGCTGCCGCTGCGCCGGGTGGGCCGGACGCTGACCATCGCGATGGCGAACCCGATCGATGTGGCCGCCATCGACGCGCTGAAGTTTGCCACGCGCCACGACATCGAGCCCGTCGTCGTCGGCGAATACACGCTGCGCAACCACCTCAACCGCTACTATCCGCAGGACGCGGCAAAAGCGCAGGAAGAGGAAGCGCAGGCGCAGAACCTTCAGTCCCTGCTCGACCAGATCGAGAACGAAGAGGACCTCGACTTCATCGAGGAGCAGGAAGAAGAAGTCAACATCGGCGCGCTGCAGCAGGCGGTTGAAGACGCGCCGGTCGTCAAGCTGATCAACGGCATCCTGACCGACGCGGTGATGAAGGGCGCGTCGGACATCCATATCGAGCCGTTCGAGAAGGAGATCCGCGTGCGCTACCGCATCGACGGTGCGCTCAAGGAGATCATGAAGCCGCCAATGAAGATGAAGGCGGCACTCACCTCCCGTATCAAGATTCTCGCGGCTCTGAACATCGCCGAGCGGCGCGTTCCGCAGGACGGACGCATCAAGCTGAAGATGAAGAACAAGGTGGTCGACTTCCGCGTGTCGACGCTCCCGGTGATCTTCGGCGAAAAGATCGTGCTGCGTATTCTCGACAAGGGCAACCTGACGTTCGATCTGCGCAACTTCGGTTTCGAGCCGAAGGCGCTGAACGACTTCATGAATTCGATCCTGAACCCGTACGGCATGGTGCTCGTCACCGGCCCGACCGGTTCCGGTAAGACGACTACACTGTACTCCGCATTGTCGAAGGTGAACACCGAGGAGGTGAACATCATGACGGCGGAAGACCCGGTCGAATACAACATCTACGGCATCAACCAGGTTCTGGTCCGCAACGAGATCGGCATGACCTTCGCCGCCGCGCTGAAGGCGTTCCTTCGTCAGGACCCGAACATCATCATGGTCGGTGAAATCCGAGATATCGAGACCGGCGGCATCGCGATCAAGGCCGCGCTCACCGGCCACCTTGTGCTCTCGACGCTGCACACCAACGATGCGCCCAGCACGATCACCCGTCTGATCGACATGGGGCTCGAGCCCTTCAACGTTGCGGCCGCGCTGAACTGTGTGACCGCGCAGCGACTCGTCCGTCGCATCTGCAAGAACTGCCGCGAAGAAGTCACCTACAGTGCCGACTTCTTCGAGGCCGCCAACATTAAGGGCGAGGACACGCAGAAGACGTACTACAAGGGGAAGGGTTGTGAACAGTGCAACGACACGGGCTACAAGGGCCGGTGCGGTCTGTACGAAGTCATGGCGATGTCGACCGAGTTGCGTCGCGCGATCATGCGCGGCGCGAGCTCGGATGAACTGCGGGACCAGGGTCTCGCGGAAGGCATGTTGACCCTGCGCATGGATGGCCTGATCAAGGCCCAGCGCGGCGACACTACACTCGAAGAAGTGATCAAGGAGACTGCTGCGATATGAGCACCCCCGCGTCCGCAACCGTAACCGGTTCGACCTCCGGCGGACTGCCCGTCAACCTGCGCGCGCTGCTCGAAGAGATGATCAAGCGTGGCGCCAGCGACCTCCACATCACGGCGGGCGAACGGCCCAAGTTGCGCGTCGACGGCGAGATCACCAACGCATCGACCGACTACGTGCTCACCCCCAAGGACACACTCGCGATTGCGTATTCGATTCTGACCGAAGCACAGAAGAAGCGCTTCGAGGTCGAGGACGAACTCGACTTCTCCTTCGGGATCCAGAACCTCTCGCGCTTTCGCGGCAATGTCTTCAAGCAGCGCCAGTGCGTGTCGATGGTCGTGCGTATGATCCCGTTCCAGATCAAGACCGCCGATCAGCTCGGGCTGCCCGGGATCATCACCAAACTGGCGGAACGTCCGCGCGGCCTCGTGCTGGTCACCGGCCCGACCGGTTCGGGCAAGTCGACCACACTCGCGGCGATGCTCGACAAGATCAATCGCGAAGAGCGCGGCCACATCCTCACGGTTGAAGACCCGATCGAGTTCGTGCACAAGCACCAGGGCTGCATCGTCAACCAGCGTGAAGTCGGACAGGATACCAAGTCGTTCTCTTCCGCACTCAAGTACGCGCTGCGTCAGGACCCCGACGTCGTGCTGATCGGTGAAATGCGCGACCAGGAAACCATTGCGGCCGGGCTCACCATCGCCGAAACGGGTCACCTCGCTTTCGCGACGCTGCACACCAACTCGTGCGCCGAAACCATCAACCGCATCATCGACGTGTTCCCGTCCAACCAGCAGGCGCAGATCCGTGCGCAGCTCGCGTTCGTGCTGGAAGGCGTGATCACCCAGACGCTGCTGCCCAAGGCCAAGGGTTCGGGCCGTGTCGCCGCGTGTGAGATCATGGTGTGCACTCCCGCAATCCGCGCCTGCATCCGCGATGACAAGGTGCACCAGATCTACTCGATCATGCAGGCCGGCAAGAAGTTCGGCATGCAGACCATGAACGACGCGCTGTACCAGGCGTACGTCGGCGGACACGTGACGCTCGAAACCGCGCTGCAGCACTCGGGCGACCCGAACGAGCTGCTGCGCATGGTCGGTCAGCCGGTCAACCCGTGAACGGCTTCGCGTCTCAATGCAGTGAATTCCAGCGCGCGGACTTGACGGGGAGCGGCGGCGGGTGCAACCTGATGGCGGCCTCCCCCTGGTCACGGTTCGGTCGAAGCAGACCCTAGACCAAGGTCAACATGCCTACTTTCCAGTACACGGCCCGAACGCCGTCCGGTGACATCCAGGCCGGCGAGGTCGAGCTCCAGTCGCGCGAGGAGGTCGTCGGCTACCTGCGCCGCAATCGCCTCGTCCCGGTCAAGGTCGAGGAGAAGAAGAGCGGCGGCGGCATCTCGCTCGGTGGCGGCATCCAGACCCGCGACATCGTCATCTTCACGCGCCAGTTCGCCACCATGATCAACTCGGGCCTGCCGCTCGTGCAGAGCCTCGACATCCTCGCCAAACAGAGCGAGAACAAGGCGCTGCGCAAAGTCATCGAGCAGATCCTGTACGACGTCGAGTCGGGACAGACCCTCGCCGATGCGATGGGCGCGCACCCGAAGGTCTTCACCGAACTGTACAAGAACATGGTCGCCGCGGGTGAGGCCGGTGGTATCCTCGATACCATTCTGCTCCGCCTCGCGACCTTCCTGGAAAAGGCCGACGCACTGCGCCGCAAGATCAAGGGCGCGATGATCTACCCGGGCGTGATCATGACCGTCGCCGCCGGCGCCGTTACGGTGCTGCTGCTCTTCGTGATCCCGACCTTCCAGTCGATGTTCGAGAGCGCCGGCGTGCCGCTACCCGGCCCGACGCTGTTCGTGATCTTCCTGTCGAAGCTGCTGCAGAGCTACTGGTACCTGTTCTTCCTCTCGATCATCGGCTTCGTCATCATGATCCGGCAGTGGTACCAGACATCCACCGGTCAGCTATTCCTCGACCGGCTGCTGCTCACGATGCCGATTCTCGGCCCGATGCAGCGCAAGGCCGCGATCGCACGTTTCACCCGCACGCTCGGCACGCTGGTCTCCTCCGGTGTCTCGATTCTCGACGGCCTCGAGATCACCGCGAAGACCGCCGGCAACCGCGTGCTGCACGACGCGATCATGGAATCGCGCGCCTCGATCGCCGGTGGTGAGACCATCTCCGAGCCGCTCAAGAAGTCGGGGGTGTTCCCCCCCATGGTCGTCCAGATGATCAACGTCGGTGAACAGACCGGCGGCCTCGACGAGATGCTCACCAAAATCGCCGACTTCTATGACGAAGAAGTCGACGCCGCGGTTGAGGCCCTCCTCGCCGCGATGGAGCCGCTCATGATCGTGTTCCTCGGCGTCGTCGTCGGCGGGATGATCATCGCGATGTACCTTCCGATCTTCGACATGATCAACGCCGTCGGCGGTTGATACGTGATTGGCGAGCATCGAGGGCGGCCGTATCTGTCGCTGGTGGTACCGGCGCGCAATGAAAGTGCTCTCATTGCGCGCACCCTTGGGCGACTCGATGCCGTGCTTGCCGGCGCAGGGATCGACTACGAAATCGTGGTGAGCGATTCCGCGTCGACGGACGACACCGCAGCAATCGTCTCAAAGCTTGCGAACCCGCGCGTGAAGCTGGTACGCAACACCGAAGCGGGGAAAGGGCGAGCGATCGTTACGGGCATGCTCGCCGCTTCGGGAGATTGTATCGGATTCATCGATGCGGACCTGGAGATTGATGCCGGGTTCATCCTGCCGATGCTGGAAGCAGTCGCGGACGGGGCAGATTTCGCAATTGGGTTCAAGGCGACAGGCGACCCGGCGCGCTCGCTGCACCGACGCGTCGCCACGATCTGCTATAACGCCCTGGTTCGCCAACTCCTCGGCACACCCTTCCAGGATCACCAGGCTGGCCTGAAGCTGTTCCGCGCGAGCTGTATCCGACCCCTGCTGCCGCATGTTCAGAGCACCGGATGGTTCTGGGACAGCGAAGTGCTCTTCGCGCTTCATCGCGCCCGCGCGCGTTGCGCGGAAGTGCGCGTGCAGACAACACAGCAGCGTACGACCAACGTGTCGTTTCTGCGCGTTTCCTGCGAACTTCTCGTTTCAGCTCTGAAGCTCCGACTTGCGCGCCGCTACCCGCGGCACCCAGGTGTTCCGGTACCGGTAATTCGGAGTAGCGGGTGAATGCACGTTGGTGGCGGCTCGTGCCGCTGCTGGGCACCGCCGCCGTGTTCTGGCTCATTCACGGCGAACTCCTCTTTGCTCCAACCACACCGGCAAGTTATGACCTGACCGGACATCTGCCTCCGGTCAATGATCTGATCGTGAGGCTGCTGCCTCAGGGACGCGTGCACGGCTGGAGCGCACAGTGGTTCACAGGGTTTCCGGTCTTCTACTTCTACTTCCCTCTGCCAGCATTGATCGTCGCGGCACTCACACCGGCGCTCGGCGTGCCTGTCTCGTTCAAGCTGACGGCCGCGCTCGGCGTGCTCGCATTCCCGTCCGCGGTATACATCCTGTTCCGCTCGCTCCCGGTGACGCGAGCACAGGCAGCAGCAGGAAGTGTAGTCGGAGCGACGTTCCTCCTCATGCAGAGCTTCGTATTCCTCGGCGGAAACATCGGATCAACACTCGCCGGGGAATACGCGAATTCCATCTCGTTCACACTTTCGCTCCTTTACCTGGCCGCAGTCCTGCGCGCCCGTGACAGCATCCGTGCAGCAGCAATTCCTGGCGCTCTCCTCGCCTGCGTCGCGCTTTCGCATACTGTCCCGACTCTGATGATCGTCCTCGTTTCGGCTGGGCTGCTGCACGATCCCGAGCGCCGGCGACCGATCATCGGATCCTGGATCCTTGGCTTCCTGCTGAGCGGATTCTGGAGCATCCCTTTTGTTCTGCGAAGCGGCGAAATTGCGGCGGTTTATTCAGTGGCCGTACGCGCATGGCGCGAGGCGCTGCCGATGGAGCTCTGGCTTCTCCTGCCGTTCGCCCTGGTCGGAGCACTTACGATCCGTCGTGATCGGCGAGTGTTGCCGATGATCCTGCTCGCTGCGGCCGGAATGCTCGGTTTCCTGATCGCTGGACGACTCGTATATCCGGGTCGCTTTCTGCCGTTCTGGTTTCTCGGTATCCACCTCCTTGTTGGCTACGCGGTTAGCTGGTACATGGTCGATGCCCGTGAGCGTGACACTCCGACCAGAACCGCACACACAATCGTTGCCGGAATCGTCACTGTTGTGGTCGCGCTGAATTTCGTACGTGGAGTCGATTCACTTCACGACTGGGCCGGTGCTACCTTCGCAGGAATCGAACGGACAACGACGTGGCCCGAAGTGGCAGCCGTGATGGAGCATCTGCAGGGTGGAAACGGACGTGTTTACTGGGAGCAGGCTCCGCGCGAGCTTGCCGCCCTCGGCTCACGCAACCTGCCAGCCGCAACGCCCTGGTTTACCGGCGGCCGCCCCGTTGTCAACGGACTCTGGCGTGAGTCCTCGCAACTCGACGATGCCAGCAACGAGATCGACGAAGCGTTCGAAGAAATCGCGCGCGGCGACTCGCAGCACTCCGAGACCGCACTTCAGACCGCTCTCGCTCGACTACGCGAGATTGGGGTAACCCACGTCGTTGCACTGCGACCGAATACGGCGCGTGCACTGGCGGGCGCCGCGGACGTACACATCGAATCAGGAACACAACGCCTCGCCGTCTTCCGAATCCCCGGCGATCCGCTCATCGTTTCCGAGTCGGCGGACGCCAGTATTCGCGTCATCGAGTGGTCCGATGAACGCATCCGGTTCGAGACGGATGCGATCGGCGTCCCGCATATCGTTCGCATGTCCTGGTTCCCCAACTGGAGAATAACCGGAGCAGCCGAACTCGAACGTACTGAGATGTCGTTCATGCGCCTGGTGCCAACAGGCACGAGCGTCGATCTGGTATTTGAAAAAACATGGGTCGAACGCATTGGCGTTGCAGCGAGCCTCGTGGGTGCGGTGATTACACTACTGCTTGTTTTCCCCGCAACGCCTGTGAACCGCCTGGGCGCTCGCAGACCGTAATGAGAAGACCTGCGGCGGCAGGTCAAAGAACGTGCACAAAGGCAAACCAGCTTCACGCGGAGGCCGCGGAGTTCGCGGAGGGAGCAACCGGTGTTCCGGCTCTGAGCCGTGAACCAATAAACTCCGCGACCACCGCGGCCTCCGCGTGAAACCAATTCCGATCTGCGATTACTCATGGGCAGCGTGCTGATTTCGGCCGCGATTCTCAGCACAGAATGTCCGGAATGCGCTCGCGGCACTGGACACAGATCGCGCGAATCAGCAGGCACAACGCTCCTCGGGTCGCGATGCTGTCGGCGGGGATATTCGGAAGCGCTGACGCTGTCAGAGGTTGAGGTTGGGCAGGCGATCGCGGAATCGACGGGATAGCATGAGTTCGCGGTTGTCGTGCAGGATGATGCGCCAGTCCCCGTGCGACCACGGATGTAATTCACGGATCGCCTCGAGGTTGACGATGTGCGAACGGTGGACGCGCGTGAAGCGGTCGGGGTCGAGGCGTTCTTCGAGCGCTGAGAGCGTGCCACGCACGAGGTAGCTGTCCCCCGCCACGTGCAGCCGCACATAGTTCTCCTCCGCCTCGATGAACAGCACGTCCTCGAGGCGCAGCAGCCTTGCCGCACCCCGGGTTGTCCGGACAAGCAGCCGCGTAAGCGGACGCGTGACATCGCGCGCCTGCTGTACGGCCTGGCGGATTCGCTCGGTATTTGCCCCACCGCCGGCAGACCGCAGCCGCTGTCGCACCCGATCAAGGGACTGCCGCAGACGGGTCGCATCGAACGGCTTCAGAAGGTAGTCCACGGCATGCACCTCGAACGCGCGCACCGCGTATTCATCGAAGGCGGTCGCGAATACGATCTCCGGGAGCACCTCGCCGGCCAGTGCCTCGACGACCTGGAAGCCGTCCAGCCCCGGCATCTGCACGTCGAGAAACGCCACGTCGGGCCGCAGTTCCGCGATGCGCTCGACCGCCTCGCTGCCGGTCGACGCCACGCCGACAACTTCCACGTCCGGCTCCGAGTGCAGCAGCCGCCGCATCTTGGCCAGAGCGGGCGGCTCGTCATCAGCGATGACTACTCGGATGATGTCCATAACGCTTTTTGTTCTTTCGGCACGCCAGCATTCGTGCGGAACGGCATCCGCACTTCGGCGATCGCCCCACCCGACTCGCCGGGCAACAGCCGAAGCTGAGCGTTGGCACCATACATCGCTTTGAGCCGTGCTCTCGTGTTGGTCAGGCCGACGCCGTTGCTCGTCCCGGTCTGAGCACCGGGCCCCGGCCCGTTGTCGGCCACGCAAAGGACCAGGTCAGCCCCTTCACGAAACACCTGCACAACGATGCGTGCCTGTTCGGGCGGCTCGGATGCGCCGTGTGTTGCCGCGTTCTCCACGAGCGGCTGGAGCAGCAGCGCGGGCACGAGCGCCTGCTCCGTGCCCGGCTCCACATGGATCTCAGTGTGCAGCCGCGAACCCATGCGGGCCTGCATCAGTTCGAGGTACGTGCGTGTGGCGCCGAGTTCGGCATCCAGCGCAACCTCAGCCGCAGTTGACGCGCGCAGGCTCCAGCGCAACAGATCCGAGAGCAGCCCGATCATGCGGTCAGCGCGATCGACATCCTCGTACATCACGGATGAAATCGCGTTCATCGCATTGAACAGGAAGTGCGGCCGAAGCTGCGCGTGCAGAGCACCGAGTTCCGCGCGGGCGAGGGAAGCTTCGATGCGAGTGAGGCGGAGTTCGCGTTCGCGTCCGGCCTCGTGACGATCGAACAGTGTGGTCATCACCAGAATGAGCCCGAAGATGATCGCCTGCTTCGGCAGCTCCATCAGGTAGCGCAGCGGCATCGCGCCGTAGTCGTAGGCGCCAAGTCCGAGCAGCGGCGAGAGCAACGAGCGGGACGCCCACATCCACGTGGTCGAGAGTACGCCGAACGCGAGCATCCCCACGAGGTGCGCGGGCAGCCAGCGCCAGCCGCGTGGTCCGAGCAGCGGCCAGCGCCGCGCCGCGCCGATGACGAGCGGCGCCAGCAGCACCGCGCCGAGTCCACCCGTAAGCTCTTCGAGCAGCGGGTAGGCGAACGGGCGCGTGCCGCCCGAGAGGACGACGTCGAGGTGCTTGTAGATCGCCGACAGCAGCGCGAAGCTGGCCGCGCCGAGGACAAGCCAGCCCGCATTTGCGCGCCAGGACAGCGCCGGAAACGGCTTGAGCGTCACCGCGCCTGCGTTTCCCACTGCCACGGCCGCCACGTCAGTCCGCACCGGCAGCGACCGGCATTTGAGCCGAGGCTGGTGTCGTTTCTGGAACACGCACGCGCGCCTCGGCATTTGCGTCGGAACGTGCTGGCTTCATGCCGAACAGGAACCGAGTCACCGCGAACGGCCGCACGAACAGCTCGTAGATGGCCAGTGTGAGCACCAGCGATACCGTACTGGTGAACAGGAATTTCGACAGAATGCTCTCGGACGTCTGCACTACGTAAAACCCGACGATCAGGATGATCGTCTGATGAAGGATGTAAAAGGGATAACTCGCCTCGTTGGCGTAGTCCAGCCAGCGGTTCCGGAATGAAAGGTAGCGGCGGCCGTAACCCAGGATCGCGAGCACCCAGAACCACGCGCTGAGGCCGCCGAATCCGATGAACGTTACGCCTGCCGCGTCGTAGCGCCACGCGGGTTCCAGTCCATTCCACCGCAGGTAATTGATGACCAGTGTCGAAAGCAGTGCCAGCCGGAGCGCCGTCCTGCGATTCGACTCGATCTCGCGCCATACACCTTCGGCGCGGCACAGGACGAACCCGTAGACGAACAGGACGAAGTAGAAAAGCACTCGCGCCCAGTCATCGACCAGGTTTTGCGGCCCCGGAAACCGAATCGTGAGCGCGCCGAGGATGACGGCCAGCGGCATCCCGCCGAGGAGGATACCCCGGCCGGAGCACAGGCGCTCCAGCCACTGCCGTGCACCGCGCGCCGCCTCGCTCCGCCACCACAGAAAAAACGGCAGTGCCGTCAGCGAGTAGAGCAGCAGATACGCTACGAACCAGAGGTGATGCCAACTTGTGTTCCCCGCCGGGTACACCTCGAACCGCAGCACCATGGGCCAGAAGGCCAGGAACGACCCCGAATATTCGCCGCGCCAGACCCGCTCCAGGTAGATCTGCGGCGGTACGATCACGAAGATGCTGAACACGAGCGGCACGAGCAGACGCTTCAGTCGCTCCCGCAGGTACTGCAGCGCGTTACGCCGACCCAGCGCGTACGCCGTCCCCACGCCCGCCACCAGGTAGAGCACGGCCATGCGGAATCGCGAGAGGAAGAAGTTGAACTCGAGGAGCAGGTTGCTCCTCTCGGCGTTCTGGACATGCCATTCCCACTCTGCCGTGAACAGCATGGCCGTGTGGAAATAGAGTAGCAGCAGGATCGCGAGAACACGCAGCCAGTCCAGGTCGTGGCGGCGCTCTCCTTTTATAGCGTGCATTGTCATGGTCTTCATTCCAGTGTTCGCTCTCGCAGCAGTGACTTCGGCTGGAAAGCTGTGCACGCGGCGGCGGCCGGCGAAGCCGCCGGTTATGACCGGTGAATGCGTGTGGCAGGCGGGACAGCGCGGGGGCGAACGGGCGCGGCTCTGTCCCTGTGAGTTGACTTCGTCCCGGGAAGCGTCCAAGGTTGTATACAAAGCGCGGGCTGCTCCCTCCACCTGACGCTCTCTTCGTTTCTCGGTCGGGGACTCGGTGAAGATGGATAAGACGATGTCGTCTTTCCCCGTCGTCAGGACGGACGATGGCACCGACATGGCACGCCTCAAGCGGCTGCGACTCGGTGACGCAGCAGTATTGGAGGAGTTCCTTGCCATGTACTGGTCGGACCTGGTCCAGTACGCCGGTCGTCTCAGCGAACCCGGCGATGTGGCGGAGGATCTCGCGCAGGAAGCCTTCGTCATTCTCTGGACGCGGCGCGGTGACTGGCAGTCTGCGAGTTCGCCCCGAGCGCTGTTGTTCGGTATCCTCCGTAATCTTGCTCTCAAGGAGCACCGCCGAGTCTCCGTGCGACGCAAGCTTTCGCTGTGGGTCGCAGACCTGTCGAAAAAGCCTGTCACCCCGCTCGAATGGACCGAGGCCGAGGAACTGCGAATTGCCTTGGACAAGGCCCTTGCCCAGATGCCGCCCCGTCGCCGTGAAGCGTTTGTGCTCGTCCGATTCCATCGACTGTCGCTGTCGGAGGCAGCCGAGGTCCTGGGCATCGCCACCCAGACCGTCGCCAACCAGGTGAGCAGCGCAGTCGCGGACCTACGTCGTTTTCTCGTCGATTTCTCCTGATCAGCCCGGTTGGTAGCGCCGGATAGTAAGAATCCGCGCCTTGGGGAATGCATAGGTAACGGAATGCGCAAATAGGTCTGCGGACCGTGTCGCATCCCGGGATTCGAGGTTCAGCTATTTGAATCCCGGGTACCGAACCCTGGCTGTCGACCCATAGGCATGGATGCACTGATCATCGCCGTTCTGACCGGTACTGCAACGCGCACCCAGGAGCTTGAGCTTCTGCGGTGGCGTCGGGCGTCCGCGCAGAACGAATCGTATTACAGAGACTTTGCGGAAGTGTGGGCACTCACCGGGCGAGCAGCGCCCGGCGCCGCCCCGCCGCCACCGAGTGCGACGCGCATCATCCAGCGTGCAGAGTCCCGCGCCGCCACTTCGACACGACAGGTGAGGCGAATCCCTGCACTGGCCGGGCGCGCTGCCGTCGCGGCTGCTGCGGTACTCCTGATCGCGATCGGGGTCAGCATGCTCAAACCGGCCCCGCCCAGTCTCGCCAATGGCGTTGATGAGGTCGTGACTGGAGCGAACGAGACCGCAACGGTCGACCTCCGGGACGGAACGGTCATCCGACTTGCCCCCAACAGTCAGCTCCGGCTCATGGGCACCCTCGAAAACCGAGAGGTGTCCCTGTCGGGGCGCGCCTATTTCGCAGTTGCGCATCATGGCGAGCGGCCATTCCGCATCCGGACGGAGGCCGGGGATGTCACGGTTCTCGGTACACGTTTCGACCTCGCCAGCCAGGACGACGAACTTCGCGTCGTAGTCGTGGAAGGCCTGGTGGAGCTCTCCGCCAATGGACAGCGCACCAGGGTCGGCCCCGATGAGATGCGTGATATCAGGGAAGGCGACCTGCTCCCCGCGGTGCACGTGTCCGATGTCCATGCAGTGGTTGCCTGGAAGGGTGATTTCCTGGCGTTCCAGAGCACACCGCTGCGAGAGGCGGCTCGGGAGATCTCTCGCCATTTCGATGTCAACGTTCACATCGAAGACCCGGGACTGCTCGAGCGCACGATCACCACATGGCTTTCCGACCGAACCCTCGAGGAAGTTTTGCGCATCGTGTGCGCGGCGGTGATGGCCGAGTGCACGAGCGACGAAGGCGTAGTCCGAATCCGCGACGCCGTTCCAGGCGCGTCGCGGCAGTCCCAGAAAACCCCGGGTCGCGACTCAGCGGCCGCATTCCCCAGCGTAGTTACAGACCGCCAGTGATTGGAGAGGTGATTGCATGATGTCCCATCGTTTTATTCTGGGTGCAGTCCTGACGTTCACCGTCGGGTTGGCTGGACCCGCCCGGGCGCAGCCGCTGTCCGTCCTTGCGCATTCCGATGCCAACGAGGTGCTCGAGCGGCCGGCTCGCCTCGATATCACGCACTCCACGCTGGAAGTTGCCCTCGGGCGTCTGGCTCAGACCTCCGGAGTGGGGATCGCGTTTTCACCCAGCCTCATACGAGCCCTGGACACGGGGCGCGTGGATTGTCAGTGTGCGCGTGTTACCGTTGGACACGCCCTGGATCGACTCCTCGCCGGGGTCCCCGCCGCGTACCGAGTCGTTGATGACCAGGTGATTGTAGCGCCGGCGCCCCAGTCCATTCCCGCTCGGCTCCCGGCACAGGTGGACCAAGCCCTCACGGCCAGTTGGGCGGTGATGCCGGAACAGGAGGGCATCATCACGGGCCGGGTCACGGCCGCGGAGAGCGGTGAGCCCCTGGTGGGCATTACGGTCAGCCTCGATGGTACTGCTTTCGGCACGCTCACGGACACCAATGGCCGCTACCGGCTGGGGCCGGTGCCGGCCGGATCCTACACGCTCGTAGCCCGCGGCATTGGCCATGAACAGGCCTCTCGCGTGGTCACTGTAAGTACTGCAGCGTCGCTGGAGGTGGACTTTGCCCTCCGTATAAAGGCACTGGCCATGGAGGAGATCATCGTCGCCGGCACGATGGTGCAGACCCGGCTGCGCGAGTCGCCCGTCCCCGTTGCTGTGCTGTCGGCCGACCAGATCCAGATCCCCTCGCGCAACACCCTGGATCAGCTCTTCCGCGGTGATATCCCGGGTACGATCGGCATGAACAATGGCGCTGCGACGACTGGCGGCAGCTACATGTTTGTGCGTGGGAGTGCCAGCCTCGATGTAGACAACCTGGTGAAGGTGTACGTCGACGGGGTCGAACTGCCTTCCACGACCCTGATCTCGACGATCGACATGCAGAACGTCGAGCGTATCGAATTGCTGCGCGGCCCGCAGGCGTCGACCGTCTACGGTTCGAATGCGAGCGGGGGCGTGTTGCTGATCTTCACGAAGCGGGGGACTGCCGGTGGCCCGCGCATCACGGGGTCGACCGCTGCCGGTGTGATTTCCTCGGATTTCGTGGACGAAACACCGGTCGTCATGGAGCATCGCCTGAACGTGTCCGGCGGAGACCGCGATTTCACGTACTCCATCGGAGGGTCGTACGTCTCGAACGGCGAGGTGCTGCATCAGGCGCATGCGCGGGCCGGGTCGGTTAACGGACGCACCACCTTCGCTCAGGGCCCCTTCACTCTTTCGACCAGCCTGGCGTACACACAGCGTGAAGTTGGTGTGGCCAACCCGCCACTGCTGGTAGGGGCGATCCCCGGGTTCGAACAGCCGGCCAACAAGGACGTTACCACCAGTCATCAACTGGTCGGAGCAACCCTGGGCTATGCGCCGAATGATGCCTGGAGCACAACGCTGACCGTCGGCAACACGAACATCGGGTACACCGTCGATCAGTGGGCGCCGCAGCGAAGCACGCCGGATGATACGCTGCGCAACGCCTATATCGAGCAGTTCGAGCAACTGTCGGCTCGCCTGAGTTCGACGCTTCGGACGCAGCTCAGCCCGTCCGTGGTCTCGACGGCAACCGCGGGTGTCGATCTCTCGCGTAACGGGATGTCCTGGTTCGACAGCTACGCCGTGGATCCGGCTTCCGGCTCGTCGAGTATCGGCGGCTCCGTTGCTGCCAACCGCATCACCTACAACCGCGGATACTTCCTTCAGGAGGTCCTCGGCATCAAGGATCGCCTGTTCCTGACCGGCGCGGTGCGCGCCGAGAGCAACAGCAATTTCGGCGAAGACGGGATCGTGTGGGCTCCGCGCGTGGGTGCTGCCTATGTCGTCGAGCCGATTGCCGGGATGGTGTTGAAGCCGCGCGCGTCCTACGGTCGCAGCATCCGGCCGCCGCAACCCGGTCAGGCAGAAGGTGGCGTCTCCGACTTCTTCGTGCAGTTGCCCAACGCCGAGCTGCGGCCCGAGGTCCAGAACGGGTATGACGTCGGCTTCGATCTCGACCTGCTCGCGGGTCGGGTATCGCTGGAGGCGACGTACTTCAACCAGACCGCGGAGAACCTGATCGACCTGTACCGCGATTATTCCACCGTACCCTTCACGGCCCAGTACCAGAACATGGCGGAAGTAGCGAACGAGGGCGTGGAGCTGGCGTTCCGTTCTTCCTTCGGTGCATTCCGGCTCCGCGCCGCCTACACCTACGCCAGCAGCGAGGTGCGGGCACTTGCCGATGGGTACGGCGGTGACCTGGAAGTGGGGGACAGGCTGCTCTTCGTCCCGAGTCATACGGCAGGCGTTACCGGTACACTGGCGCTCCCCGCGGCCTTCGGGGCTATCGCTCGCCCGGCGGGTATCGAGGTCGGCCTCAGCTATGTCGGCAAGCGCACATCACAGGACCTGATCGGCCTGTACGGGTGCATTATCGATGGGGTGCCGGAAGGCTGCACGCCCACGTTCCGCTCCTTCTGGAACGAGCTGCCGGCTTTCACCGACGTGCGCGCCTCGGTATGGCACCCGATCGGGAATAGCCTGGACTTCTTCCTGAACGTGGAGAACCTGGCAGACCGCCAGACAGGCGAACTGTACAATTATGCGCCTTCGCGGGGCCGGACTGTGCTGATCGGTGTCCGCATGGGGTCGTAACATCATGCCACGCATCCCACACTATCGGGGATTGCTGCGCGCAGTAGTTACGCTGGCGGCTGCGTTGCCGGTGCTGCTGGCACCCGCAGGGGCTAGTGCCTGGCAAGCGACACCCCCCCGGCAGGATAGTGCGCCCGGGGGGCTGGCGATCGAGACGCTGCTGGATGCGCCTGCGCTAACACCGTATTCGACCGCAGAGTTCTCTCAGGACGGCCGGCTCCTGGCATACGTGGTTACGGAACACGACCGATACGCGCCAGTAGCCGACTCCGTACTTCTGCGCACCGGTGTTCCGTGGTTCGGGGTGGCGGGGCGCATCTGGATCACGAATCTGCAGGATGGCAAGGCGCGCGCGGTCACGCCCGCCACGCAGCACAGTTGGGCGCCAGCCTGGTCTCCTGACGGTCGATACCTGGCGTTCCTTTCGGCTGCCGACTCAGCGGGAACGCCCCGTGCCGCCCGGCTCTGGGTATGGGAGCGCAGTACCGGCACGTTACGCCAGGTATCCGACGCGGCAGTACGGGAAGGGTATCACGGACTGCACTGGACCGCAGATTGGCAGGGCATCGTTGCCACGCTGTTTCCGGAAGAGCTGCCGCCAGCCCGCTATGCGGAACACATGCGTGGGCAACAGCCGAAGCCGCAGGACGACGGTACCACGGTCCATGTGTTCGAGTACGATCCGGAAATGGCGCCGGAGGGTCCGGCCACGGACCAGGTCAATCTCGATCTCTGGCGACGCGATGTCGGCGTCATCAATATTGGTACAGGGGAAGTTCGTCGCCTGTCGACGGGCCGACGTGTGTTTGCCTACACGCTGGATCGGGATCGTCGGCAGATCCTCTATGCGCACTTCGCGCGCGCAGATACCGCCTCTCCCGGCCAGTACTACTTCGACTTCGAAGTCCAGCAACTGGCCGATGGCACCGCTCGAACCGTAGTGTCTGGTGCGCCGCTGAGCCTGCCGACGCTGGACGGATCGTTCAGTTGGTCGCCGGATGGACGCCAGATCGCCTACCGCGCCGGCGGCCCCGTCGCAACCGACGAGATCCACCTGGTGACGATCGCCGACGGCACTAGCCGGCGACTCACTGACGGGCCGCCGTCGCTCGAGGTCGGGTGGCACATCGTCCGACCGGTGTGGGGCAGGGACGGCCGCCACGTTTACTTCGTCCGTGGGGGCGAGTTGTGGCGTGCCGCTGCCGACGGCTCCGGCAGTGCGATGTTCGCGCGTATCCCGGGCCGCAACCTCGAGGTCCTTGCTCCACGCCAGCACCAGCTCTGGTCGCCGGATGGACGCAGCGCGGTACTGGGCCTCCGTGATCCGGTGAGCAAGCGCATGGGCTTCGCGCGGGTTGACCTGCGAACGGGCAACGCCACCGTGCTCTCGGAAGAGGAGCGTCGGTTTTGGGGCTACGGGAACGAGCCGACCATAAGTCCCGACCGTCGTTCGATCGCCTACGCGGCAGAGGATGCGACGAATCCGTCCGACCTGTGGCTCTACACGTTCAACAAACCGGCGGCAGTACGCGTCAGCAGCATTGCCCCGGAGATTTCCGGGCAGCCTTTCGGCAAGGCCCGGGTGATCCACTGGGTCACGTCTGCCGGCGATACCCTGAGTGGCGCGCTCGTGCTTCCTGCAGATTATCAGGAGGGGAAGCGGTATCCCCTGATCGTCAAGGTGTACGGTGGCAGCAGTATTTCCGACGACCTGTTCCGCTTCGGGTATGCGAGTGGAGCAGTGGAGAATCTCCAGCTCTTCGCGACGCGCGGGTACGCGTTGCTGCTGGCTGACTCAAAGCTGAATGTTGCCACGCCCATGTCCGACCTGGCGGTCTCGGTCCTGCCCGGCATCGACCGGGCCATCGAACTCGGGATCGCTGATCCGGACCGCATTGGCGTGATGGGGCATAGCTATGGTGGCTACAGCACCCTTTCCCTCATCGTCCAATCGACTCGCTTCCGGGCTGCGCTGATGCGGGCCGGACTCGGCAACCTGCTGTCGAGCTATGGCCAGCTTTCCGACGACGGCACCAACTACGGGCTCGCCTGGGCTGAAACAGGTCAGGGACGCATGGGCGGCAGTCCATGGGAGGTGCAGCAGAGGTATCTCGATAACTCGCCCATTCTGCTTCTGGATCGGGTGACCGCGCCATTATTGATCGTGCACGGCGGCAGCGACGATGCGGTGCCTGCCTACCTGGCCGATGAGGTGTTCACAGGGCTGCGCCGGCTCGGGAAGCGAGTCGAGTACGCACGTTATGGCGGCGAAGGTCACTGGGAGGGGAGTTGGAGTCGCGCCAACCAGATCGACTTCGTCAACCGCGCCCTCGACTGGTTCGAGCGGTATCTGAAACCGGAGCGTAAGACATCCGCGCCGTAGCCGTGAACCGGACTCGCCGGGAACTGGCAGCATGGCGGACCGTCGCCACCGGCGTCCGGCAGGCCCGTGTCATCCTTCTGGTGATGGGCGTCCTGGTGTGTGCCCCGGGGTCGGGTTGGGCGCAGCGGGCACCGACCATCGTGGACGAGATCGGGTCGGCCGAGATCACCGGTGCCTGGCTGTCGCCTTCCGGCAACGCATTGTTGTATGAGACCGTCCGTGCCGACCCGGCGACCGACGCAATCGAACGGGTAGTCTGGCACCGCAGCCTGACGCCGCTCTCCCCACCGCAGCCCGTCGCCGTTGACCTTGCACCAAGAGCGCCCCAATGGAGATCGGATGGACGGTTTTCATTCCTGGGTGCATCCGAATCCGGAACCCAGTTGTACCTCTCTGCGGAAGGTACGTTCACACCGGTACTCGATTATCCTGGGGCGATTCTTTCGTACCAGTGGGCTTCGGATGGCCAACGTGTAGCCTATACCACGTTCGGTGAGTCATCCTCAGGCGAATCTGACACTCCGACCGCACGTCGCGGGATCGTCGTGTCGAAGTGGGATTTCATTTTTTATGGATTGTTCGGCAACATCGATTTCGCGCAGGTGGACAATCGCATAGAGCTCTGGGTCGCAGACCTCGAGCGCGGTGAGCGCACACTCGTTAGTGGGACCATGTCGGCGGGCGACTTCGCATGGTCATCTTCCGGTGAGTGCCTGGCATTCACCGCGAGCCCCGCGGCCGGCCTGGGCGTATCGAGGAGCGATCTGTACCTGCGTTGCCGGGGTCAGGACACGCAACTGCTCCTCGCCGGCTCCGGTGACGAACAGTCGAGTCCCGCCGTCGCATACTCGCAACCCGTCTGGTCACCGGACGAACGACGCATCGCCCTCCTGCGTGACGACGACCTGGCTCCAGTGCTCGTCGTGCACACGCGGGCTACCGGGCACACCGAGGTCGTCGTCGGTGCGGACTCGCTTGACCTGTATCGGCCGCAGGTCCGCTGGTTCGCCAAGGACACGCTCCGGATCGAACTGACCCGACACGGCCAGCGCGGGTTGTTTAAACTTTCCCTCGTCGATGGCCAACTCGTTCCCGTTCGCCATGGCCGCGGCGAGGCGAGTTTATTCGATTTCTCACGGGACGGCAGCCAGGCCGTCTGGGTCGGGCAGGCGGCTGATCGGCCACCGGAAGTATTCTCCAGCACCTGGCCGTTGCGGGACGAACGTCGTGTTACACATGCCAACCAGGCGCTCGATTCCGTTCGGTTCGCTCCGATGCGGGCCGTGAATTGGCAGGGCGACGACGGCGCAGCAGTGCACGGCTGGTTGATGCTGCCGCATGGGTATCGGCACGGCTCGCCCGTTCCATTGGTGACGGTCGTCCATGGCGGTCCCGTCTTCGCCGTAACGGATCGATTCCGGCCATATCCGATGTGGCCATACGCGTTTCAGGCATTCAGTGCCCGCGGCTACGCAGTGTTCTTCCCCAACTACCGCGGAACCGGGTCGTACGGCCGCGCCTTCCTGCAGCCGAGCGCCGATGACAGCGAGCCGGTGGACGATATCCTGGCCGGTGTACGCTATCTCGTGGCGGAGGGGATCGCGGATTCGACACGGCTGGGGATCATCGGCCATAGCCACGGTGCCTGGATCGGACCCATGGCCGTCACTCGATTCCCAGAGTTCGGCGCAGCGTCCTTCGCTGAAGGTATGGCGGACTACGCCGCCGCCTATACATGGGTGCCGGGGTGGCATGCGTTGCGATTTTACGAGCCTGGCGCCGGCAACCCGTTTGATAACCCGGAGCGGTATCGCGAACTCTCTCCGATGTACAACCTTGGCTCGACGCGCACGCCTACCCTGATCGAGGTTGGCCAGCAGAGCCTCGCACTCCAGGGCCTGGCCTATGCGACGGCCCTGTGGCGCTACGCGATTCCGCACGAACTCGTGATCTATCCGGCCACCGGTCACAACATTTCGTCGCCGATGCTCGCGCTCGATGCTGCCAGACGAAACCTGGCCTGGTTCGATTTCTGGCTGCCTGGAAAACGCGCCCAGAACGTCGACAACGAGACGCTTCGGCGCTGGGAGGACATGAAGGCAGGCAAAGGATTCCCTCCGCCCCTGAAGCCGCCCGGCTGAGGTCGCGGAGTTGCGACGATTCGGCGGGGGCTTCCTCATGACTTTCGCTCACGCCCGAACCGACGCCAGCCCGGGCGCTACACAGCTCCGCCAGCCCGGGTGTCCGCCGCCTTGCGCGGTCCCACGCCGAGCGATGGCGCGATCCGGGTCTGTGCTACTTCCTCGGCGAGGTGTTTCGCGCCGTGTACCACGTCTTTTGCCGCTGTCCTGAAGAAGGCACCGGTCTGCCCCGCCTCGCCCAGCTCCGGAGGGCTTTTACGGTACTGGCCGCCCGCAGGGGCCACGCCGATTCCCCGTTTGTAGACGAGCGTGCCGCCCAGATACGCGGTATAGGAGACCAGCCCGATCCCGGCGAGGCCCAGCGCCAGATAGGCAGCGGTCGGCCGGTCGTGGCGCGCTCTCCAGCGGGCCATCAGTCCGGCGGTGACTGTGGCGGCGAGGTTCAGGTTCCGATGGGTGATGAGCATGTCCATCGTCTCGCCCTCGACATTGACCTCTTCCTGCGCGATAAGGCCGGTAATCGCAGAGACGGCGGCACCCACCGCAGCCGCTCCGATCGCCAGGCGCCCGGCTTCGAGCAACCGGCGATCGCCGGTGGTGTGCCCGAGCAGGTCGACGCCGACCGCGACCGGGAGGAGCGCGACTGGAAAATGAACCGCTGCCGCGTGTAGTTCCTGCAACCGAATCGCCATGTTTTTCTCCTTGCGTACACTGAAGTGGAGGCTCGGGGAACAGCCTCCTGTCGTTGCATCAAGTGCGATACAGGGAAAACGAGGATTGCATAACGCGTGCTGCGCGTCATCCGGGACAGGAATTCCTTGATTGGACTTCCGATGCGTTCGCCGTAACTTCCCATGATACCGTCCGTCGCAATCGAGGAATGCGTTGTCATGGCCCGGCTGCGCACCGACTTCCTTGAACACGAAAACCAATGTCAAATAAAACGATTCTGCTTGGTGCCATCCTGTTCCTTGCCGGCTGCGCCTCCGCCGCGGAGAATGCGCAGGAGACGAAGTCTGCGCCGACACTCCAGGAGCAGCGGGTCCGCACACTGCTGACCGCACTTGCCCACGACAGCATGGAAGGGCGCCGTGCCGGCAGCCCGGGCGCCGTGCGCGCAGCCCACTTTATTGCGGAGCGCATGCAGGAGATCGGACTTGTCGCGGCGGGTGACAGCGGCTTCCACCAGCGGATCCAGGTGGCGCGCGTCGAGCAGAATGGCCGGCGCCGCATGGTGCTGCTGCCGAACGCTGCTGCGCTCGACACGATTCCTGTTGCTGACCGCGCCTTCGATGCCAACGTGATCGGAATGATCCGCGGCTCCGATCCTGTACTGCGAGAGGAGGCCGTCGTGGTCGGCGCGCATTTCGATCACATCGGCATCCTCGCCGCCGTCGATGGGGACTCCATTGCGAACGGCGCGGATGATGATGCATCGGGCGTGGTGGCCGTTCTCGAGATCGCGCGTGCACTGCGCGAAGGCCCCGCACCGAAACGCACCGTCATCTTCGTCGCATTTGCGGGCGAGGAGGTCGGTGGAACGGGTTCGAAAAAGTACCTCTCGCAGCCTGTAGTCCCGCTCGAGCAGACCGTCGCGCAGTTCCAGATCGAGATGATCGGGCGGCCCGACTCCCTCGCAGGCGGACCCGGCCGAACCTGGCTGACCGGCTACGAGCGCTCCACCATGGGCCGAATGCTGGCCGATGCCGGCATCGCCATCGTCCAGGACCCTCGACCCGACCAGCGCTTCTTCATGCGCAGCGATAACTACGCCTTCGCGCGCGTTGGCATCCCCGCACACACACTTTCATCGTTCAACCTGCACACCGATTACCATCGGGTCAGCGATGAAGTCGAACGGATCGACTTCGCCCACATGACAGCCGTCGTCGGCGAAGCGATCCGCGCCGTGCGCATCCTGACGGATGGCCCTCGCCCGGAGTGGCTTCCTGGAATGCGGCCGTAGGAACGGCGGGCGTGCTGCTTCAGAGTTTTTCCGACCAATTGCACCATCAGCCGCTCCTCGCCGTTGCGACGCTGTTTGGCGCAGGTGTGCTGACGAGCTTCACGCCCTGCATTTACCCGATGATCCCGATCACCGCGGCCGTGGTGGCCGGCGGGGATGCGGAGCGGCGCAGTCGCGGGCGCGTCATCCTGCTGAGCCTCACGTACGTGCTCGGCCTCGCCCTGCTGTATGCGACCATGGGCGTGATCGCCGGGCTGACGGGCTCGCTGTTCGGCACGGTGGCGTCCAATCCCTGGGTCATGATCGGGACCGCGAACCTGCTGATCGTGTTCGCGCTGGCGATGCTCGATCTGATTCCGGTGCGTGTGTCCGGACGATTCCTTGCCTGGTCCGCGAGTCTGCGCGGCGGCAGTTACCCCGCGGTCTTCCTGCTGGGCGCAACCTCGGGGATCGTGGCGGCGCCGTGCGGCGCGCCCGCATTCGCGGCCGTGCTCACGTTCGTGGCGACCACGGGCAGCCCTTTCCTCGGTTTCGTTTACGCGTTTGTATTTTCCATCGGGATGACCGCGCTGCTGGTCATTGTGGGCGTGTTTTCCGGCGCACTCGCGCGGCTGCCGCGTTCGGGTGCGTGGCTCGTCTGGGTCAAGCGCATCGCCGCGTTGATCATGATCGGCGTCGCCCAGTACTACCTCATTCGTGCAGGGATGGTGTTATGACGAAGACAATGCGCGCCCTCGGGCTGGGGGTCATGCTGCTTTTGCCGGGTGTCGTCGCGGCGCAGGATGTCGGACTCGCGGTCGGCTCGACACCGGCCGCGGTTTCACTGGCCAACCTGGACGGCGCGCAGGTGGACCTCGCGCAATTCATCGGCAAAAAGCCGACAATCGTGGAGTTCTGGGCGACCTGGTGCGAGCAGTGCGAGAAGCTGCAGCCCGCGATCAACCGCGCCCACGCCCGGTTCGGCAATCAGGTCGAGTTCGTGACCATCGCGGTGGGGGTCAACCAGAGCATCCGCTCGATCCGGCGGCACCTCGAAAAGCATCCGGTGCCCGGACATTTGCTCTGGGATGCGGACGGCAAGGCGGTGCGCGCGTTTATGGCGCCCACGACGTCGTATGTCGTGATCCTGGACGCGCAGGGCAAAGTGGTCTACACAGGATCGGGCGCGGACCAGGAGTTGGAGCCGGTACTCGCGCGAGTCAGCGCGGCAACACGCTGACGTGGATTGGGGCCGCTGTCCAGGCCGGCCATGATGAGTCCGGAGGCGGCGCAGGCGGCATGATGCGTGAGTCAGCGCGGCAACACGCTGACCCGCACCTCGCACTTCGTCAGTTCCCGGATTCGGCGGGAAGCGTCCTTTTGATCTCGGCTGCCAGTTCCTGGTAGGCCGTCGCATCGATCTCGCGGAATGGCGTCGCACGGAACGCGATCTTCCCGTCCGGCCCAACGATGAACAGGTTGCGGTTCGTCAGGCCCCCGCGCCCCACCGCACCGAGCGCGGTCGCCAGCTTCAGATCCTTGTCGCTCGCCATCAGGAACGGGAACTGGGCGTCCTTCGCCCAGGCCGCCAGCTCCTCCGGCGCATCCGCGCTCACCGCGATCAGGATCACGTCCTGCCCGCTGTTGAAGATCTCCTCGTAGCGATCGCGATACGCCTGCATCTGGATCGTGCAGCCGCGCGTGCGTGCCTTCGGAAAAAAGGCGACGACCACGGTCTTGCCTGCAAAATCACTCAGCCGCACCGGCTGCGTGAGGACGCCGTAGCGGGTCGCGCCCGGCAGCGCAAAATCGGGAGCAATCGCCGCGATTTCGATGATCTTCTCCGCGGGCGGTGTCGCTTGCGCGTGGACGGCCGCGGCTGAGCCGCAGACGAGCGCCGCGGCGATGAGTAGTTGTCGCATGGCGTTTCTCCCCGAATGACAAGGTGGTTCGGATTCCGAAGCTGAACACACGAGCGTAATGATAACCTTCTCGCCCGGCCTGTCGATGGATGCTCGCGATCGTTTTGTGGCCGAGTCGGAGTAAACGGATCTAGTTCACGCGGAGGCCGCGGGGTTCGCGGAGTTGCCGTGGCTTTCTGCACCGTTTTCTGGACGAATCGTAGCGTCGATCCGATTTTCATTGACATGCGATTATTCTCAAGTCCGGCAATCGACTGCGCCGTCGCGCTTGCGACCGTTCTCGTCGCCGGCTGCGAGACAGGGCCGGACGAATCTGCGGCGTTCGAGGTGCGTGACAGCTCCGGAGTGCGGATCGTCGAAAGCCGGGCAGCGATCTGGAATGAGCTTTGAGGACCTCGAGGCCCATGTGCTGGCCGCGCTCGCGATAGCCTCACGCTCGCGCGGTTGAAAAGAAGCGAATGAATGGCACATTATACAGCCCGTCGTGCCGGAGGTGCTGCATTGAAGTCGCGGGACGACGGGCGCCGACAGATTGTACTCGTCTCATTTCGCGACCGATCAGGGTGAGGAAGGAAAAATGCCTTTCTTCGGACGAACGCAGGGCCATGCCCGCCTGCGACTGACGTCGTCGGACGGTCCTGACGACCACCTGCGGTTCGACATGGTTCTGATCGTGGGGTCGATTCGACCTGAGACGGATGTCCGCATGCAGACGGATGAGTCGACTCCAGCAGAGCTGCATCTCCCGGATGGTGACCTCGTCGCGATTTTTCGGCAGCTACCGGGCGGTAGCGGGACGCTGGTGGTGGAGTACACCAACGAGCGTGGTGGAAAGAAGCGCGCCTACGCCCGAGTCATGCGGCGCCTGGCTGTCATCACGCGTCGGGGAGGGAGGGTGATCTCCGGAGGCTTGAACGGGTCCGAGGAAGGTCAAGCTATTTCCTGACGAAGCGCGTTGCCGACTGATTCCGCAGCCTGCGGCACGGACCTCGGTTACGATGATCTTCTCCGCGGGTGGCGTCGTTTGCGCGTGGACGGTCGCGGCTGAGCCGCAGACGAGTGCCGCGGGATGAGTAGTTGTCGCATGGCGTTTCTCCCCGAATGACGAGGTGGTTCGGATCCCGACGATGAACACACACCGTAATGTTAACCTGCTCGCCCGACCTGTCGATGGACGCTCGCGGCCGTTTCGTGGCCGGGTCGGGATTTGTTTCACGCGGAGGGCGCGGGGTTCGCGGAGCTTGCCGGTTTGTTGTCAACTGCCCAGGCGTCACTGGCAGCCCCGCGATTGGGCGATTCGCCGCGGCATTCAGTGAGCGTGACGAGGACGGCCGCAGGTGACAACTGAAATTGAGCAGGCGGGCGCTGAAGCGCCGCGTTCTGCAGCGTTTTCTGGACGAATCGTAGCATCGATCCAATTGTGATTGACATGCGATTATTCTCAGTTTTTGAATGCACGGTTAACGCGGACAGGTCCGCCAGCTTCTTTGTGCAGAAATGGAGTAGTATGACTGGCAGGAACAGACTAGTAAGTAGTGACGGTCTCCCATACTCACAGCCGCACGAAGCTCGCGAAAGACATCGGAGACCGCAGGCGCGTGACCATCGAAGCCGATACCGCACGCGTGACGTTACCGTACCGGAAGACTTGGCCGATGCAGTGGCTGCAGCCGGACTCAGGGAGAGATTCGAGAAGCTCGCATTTAACGCACCGGAAGGAGCACGTGAATGCGCTGGAAGCAAAGCAACAGCAGACGCGCGAGCGACGCATCGAGAAAGTCATCACAGCGTTGCGCCAGAAGGCGTGATCGCGCGAGCTGAGTGCCTGCTCCGGCAGCTTGTGCCACCGTTCGCCGCGGCTCGAAACATCTCGCGAGCCGGAGGACTGGCGTCGGCGCCGACATTCTGATCTCTTGGTGGAAACACCAGGGGGAGGTTCGATGATCACGCGCGCCGGACTTATTGCGCTTTTGCTCGGGGCTGCAGCCGCCAGCCATCCTGCCGTGGCTCGCGCGCAGGATGTCACGCACGAAGCGACGATCGAGCAGGTGCATCGCATGATGCGGGCGAGGAAGTTGACGGCCGTTGAGCTGGTGCAGAAGTACCTGGATCGCATTGCCGCCTACGACCGGCGCGGGCCGGCACTCAATGCGATCACGGTCGTAAACGAGGACGCGCTTGCTCGCGCCGCGGAGCTCGATGCGGAGTTTGCGCGCACCGGTCGCCTGACGGGACCGCTTCATGGGATTCCCGTGATCGTGAAGGACAACTACGACACGGCGGACCTCACGACGGCGGCGGGCTCGCGCTCCCTCGCCGACGCGCTGCCGCCGGACGACGCGTTCATGGTGCGACGCGTCCGGGAGGCGGGCGGCATCGTCATCGCGAAATCGAACATGGCGGAGTTCGCGTTCAGTCCGTACGAGACGGTGGGCTCGCTCCTGCCCGGCTACACGTTCAATCCGTACGCGCTGAACCGTGTGCCTGCGGGCTCCAGTGGCGGCACGGCAGCCGCGGTGAGTGCGAACTTCGGTGTGGTCGGACTCGGCACGGACACCGGCAACTCGATCCGCGGGCCGTCGTCGCACACCGCGCTGGTGGGGATCCGCCCGACCCTCGGGCTCACGAGCCGCGACGGCATCGCACCGCTGTATCTCGAGCGCGATGTAGGCGGCCCGATGACGCGAACGGTGGCCGACGCCGCGCGCGTCCTCGATGTCGTCGCCGGCTACGATGCAGCCGACACAGCCACCGCGCATGCGCGCGAGCATATTCCGCCGACGTACACCGCGTTTCTCGACGCGAACGCGCTGCGCGGCGCGCGCATCGGCGTGGTCCGGGCGTATACGCAGCGTGAGAGTGCGGATACCGCGATAGTGCGACTGTTCGACGAGGCGATCCGTGACCTCGAGCGCGCCGGCGCGACGATCGTCGATCCGGTGAGCATCGCGTTCACCGATTCCGTGCCGAGCCGCCTGTGCTCGAGCTTCCGCCGCGATCTCGAAACGTATCTGAGCACGCGGCCGGGCGTGCCGCAAACGCTGGATTCGATCATCGCGTCCGGGCGCTACCACGTAACCGTCGAAAGCCGGCTGCGCTCACTCGCGCGCGACACGATGGGCGGCGACGTCGAGCGCTGCCGCGCAGCATCGGAAGCGAAGGCGGAGTTCGATCGCAGGCTGCGCGGCGTGCTGGACGAGCACCGCCTCGACGCCATCGTCTATCCGACGTGGAGCAATCCGCCGCGCCTCGTCGGCGATCTGTCCACGCCGCACGGCGACAACAACCAGGTGCTCGCGCCGCGCAGCGGCTTCCCGGCCATCACGGTGCCGATGGGCTACACGTACGGCGTGCTGCCCGCCGGTCTGCAGTTCCTGGGGCGCGCCTGGAGCGAGCCGCGGCTGATCGCACTGGCCTACGCATACGAGCAGGCCACGCATCACCGCCGGCCGCCGCCCAGCACGCCACCGCTCCGCTGAGCGCGCGGGTCGCCTGAGCGTGCGCGGCGATGCCGACCTGCTCACACCGACCCAGGTAAACGGGCCCGCGACGATTTCCGGCGCGTGCCCGTTTGTATTATGGCCCGCACCTGTGAACGGATCTGGTTTCACGCGGAGGCCGCGGGGTTCGCGGAGCTGAATCGGATCCTGGCACCATTTTCACACGCTAGGCAGCGAGTAACCTGGAGGAAAAATGCTCGACAAGGTTCTGGGTCCTGCTGAGTTCACGAAGATCACGCGCGAGTTCCTCAGCAGCGAGTCGAGGGAGCAAACGATTTCGCTGAAAAATGGGCTGGTGCTCAGAATGCTTCGAGAGACAGCACCGGTGCGACTCAGCTTCGCTGCGTTCCATGCAAACCATGAAGAGCAATGCCACGGGATTGTTTTCGATGGCGCGAAGACTCGGCCGAACGGATTTCCTGCCGACTTCCCGTTCGTTCCCGAATGCAGCGGATCATACATGGAGACGCGCACCCCGCTCCATACCCGAACCGCAACGTGGACGGACATTGAGGCGCTGCAGGATGTGCTTCACTCCCTCCTGCAGACCCTCACAGACCAGGGTTGGGTGGAGCGGAAGAGCGAAGCGGTGACGAGTCCGCATGTAGAGTCGCACCGGCTCGAACGCGGCGGTGCCGGTCTCACTGTATTCGGCAGTTCTGCGGGACATAAGGTACTCATGCTGGTTGAGAAACCGACCACAGCATAAGGCCCACCAGGCCGTTCGTCCCACTCCACTGATAATCGAGTAGAGTAGCGAGTACCAGACGCCGACTTGCTCACATCGACCCAGGTAAACGGACACGCGACAAGTTCGGCGCGTGCCCGTTTGTATTATGGCCCGCACCTGTGAACGGATCTGGTTCACGCGGAGGCCGCGGCGTTCGCGGAGTTAAATCGGGCCTCCAGACCATCGGCTATTCTCTCATTTGCGCCCCGGGGGGCCTGCCGCGAATCGCACAGACGCTGCGCGAGTCCAGGCTATTGTGCGATCTGCGCCCCTGGGCCTGCCGCGAATCGCACATTCGCGATGGTTTTTCCGATGCGTGTGCGATTCCGCCGTCAATATCCGTAGAACTGCACAATTTTCTGGGTCGAGTCCGCAACTGTGTGCACTTGATCCGAATAGTGCGGAGAAACTGCACATGCGACGTTCGGGGCGGCAAAATAGTGCGATTGACGGCGGCGGCACTGCCGAATCGCACAACCGCAGCCGCCGCCGGGGCGTTTGGGCGATCCGCGTCGGTCGTCGTCCGGAGGAGGCGGCTGCCGCTGAGGCGAAAGCCGCTGACGTTTGGGCGATTCGCGTCGGGTCGCCACCTCGACCCGCCCCCGCCCCCCGCCTCGTTTGGGGCGATCCGCGTCGGTGGGCCACCTCGCCCTCGCCCCCGCCCCCGCCCCCCGCCTCGGCGAAACCAGGATGACCCCAAGGGCAGCCATCCGCCTGCTCGGCCCCTGACGTTACTTCCCCACCAGGCTGTTCGTCCCGCTCTACTTGATTACCGAGTAGAGCAGCGCATACCCTTCCACTCGATTATCTACTGAAACCACCCGTCTCACGGGAGTGCATCGTGCCGCCCAGGGGTGATCTCGTCACCGGAACTTTGGACCTGCTGGTGCTGAAGGCGCTGCAGCTCGGCGACGCACACGGCTGGGGCATCATGGACCGGATCCGCAGCACGTCGGGCAACGAGCTGCAGGTGAACCAGGGGTCGCTCTATCCATCGCTGTACCGGCTGAAACGACAGGGGCTGATCGGCAGCCGGTGGGCGGTGACGGAGAACAACCGGCGCGCGCGGTTCTATACGCTGACGGAGAAGGGGCGGGAGCGGCTGGCGGCGGAGCGTCGCGAGTGGAAGCGGCTGTCGGAAGCGGTAAACCGCGTGCTGGCCACGCAGGTGGCGTCATGAACGGGCTCCTGCGGTGGTGGCGGGAGTGGCGCGCGTCGCGTGAAGAGTACCGCGATGCCGTGGAGGAGATGCGCTTCCATGTCGAGCAGGAGACGGAGCACAACCTCCGGCGTGGCCTCTCGCCGCGGGAGGCGAAGCGGGAGGCGCTGAGGGCGTTCGGCGGGATCGACCGGTTCGCGGAAGCAGCACACGACGAGCGGCCGGGGACACGCTGGTCGGAATTCAGGTTGTCGTGGCTCGACTGGAAGCTCGGCACGCGTATGCTCGCGAAGTATCCGGGGATGTCCATCATCAGCGTGATCACGATGGCGGCTGCGATCGGGCTGGGCGTCATCTGGTTCGAGCTGGCGACGACGCTAGTCGATCCGCGGCTGCCGCTGGATGAGGGCGATCGCATCGTGCGCATCGAATACCGTGATTCGCGGACGCTCGATGTCGAGAAGCGCACCATGCACGAATTCATGCAGTGGCGTGAACAGCTCGCGAGCGTCGGGGAGGTGAGCGCGCATCGCACGGTCGAGCGCAACCTGCTGCTGGAGGTGAGGGCGCCGCAGATCGTGCGCGTGGCGGAGATGAGCGCCGCCGGGTTCGGCGTTGCGCGTGTGCCGCCGCTGCTCGGGCGCACACTGATCGCTTCGGATGAGGTGCCGGGCAGCGAAGACGTCGTTGTGATCGGCTACGACGCGTGGCAGCGATATTTCGATGGCGACCGCACCGTGGTCGGCAGGGAAGTGCAGCTCGGTCGCACGCGGGCGACCATCGTCGGGGTCATGCCGGAGGGGTACCGCTTCCCGGCGAATCACGAGTTCTGGATTCCGCTCCGGGCCGCGCAGGCGGAGCCGCTCGAAGGTCCGGCAATCACGGTCTTCGGTCGGCTGCGCACCGGCGCGAGTCTGGAGAGTGCCGGCGCGGAACTCGCCACGTGGGGTGCTCGCATGGCGCAGCGGTCGCCCGCGACACACGAACGACTGCAACCGCGCGTGCTGCCGTTTGCCGCTTCGGGCGAGGCATCGGCGATGCGTGATGCCCTGCTCATGAATCTGGGCGCGTGGCTCATCCTGGCACTGGCGTGCGCAAACGTGGCCGCGCTCATGTTCGCGCGAACCGCGCTGCGCGAGAGCGAAATCGTAGTGCGCAATGCACTGGGTGCGTCACGCATGCGCGTGATGGGCCAGCTCTTCACGGAAGCGCTCGTGCTCACGTCCGTTTCGGCGATCATCGGGCTGATCGGTGCGAGAACGGCGATCGCGTTTGCGCTGAACCTCACGGCGACGCGGCATACACCGCTGCCGTTCTGGATGGATGCGAACATTGCTCCTGCGACGATCCTCTACACTGCGCTGCTCGCGATCGCGGCGGCGGGGATGGTCGGTGTGCTGCCCGCATTGCGCGCCACCGGCCGACACGTGCGTGGGCAACTGTCGCAGATCGGCTCCGGCGGCACGAGCATGCGGTTCGGCGGCGCATGGTCCGCGATCATCGTCATGCAGGTGGCGTTTTCCGTTCTCTGTCTGCCGTTCGGCATCGCCGCTGCATTCGAAGCGTATCGTGAAACCAGGCTGCGCGCCGCGTATCCCGCCGATGCGTACCTCACGTTCAGCCCCGTTGTCGACAATGAATCCGCCGGCGCAACCGGAGCATGGCCGGTCGAGCAGGTGGACGCCGTCATGGCCGAGCTGTCGCGCCGACTGCTGGACGAACCGGAAGTCGCAGGCGTGACCGTGACGAATGCGCTGCCCGCCCTCCACCATCCAATGGCCCGGATCGAGGCGCAACGCGGGTCCGAAACACCCTTCGTGGTGCCGGCGAACACCGAGGGGCAGCGGGTCCATGTCAGTGGCGTCGGCCCCGGTTTTTTCGAGACCTTCCAGGTGCCGATCATCAGCGGGCGCGAGTTCCGCCCGGCCGATATCGACGCGACGCGCCGTGTAGTTGTGATCAACCAATCCATGGCCCGCAACATCGGCGGCAATGTCATCGGCGTGCGGGTTCGCTTTGCGGCGGTCGGCGAGCAGGAGCCGGGGCCGTGGCACGAAATCGTCGGGGTGGTGCGCAACTTCGGCCTCACGCCGACGGTGAAGGGCGAAGCCGATTTCATGTACACTCCGCTATTGGCAGCGGACGCTTCGTGGATGGTGGCGCGCGTGAAGGGGAATGCTGACACGTATGCGCATCGTCTGCGCACGGTCGCGATGGAGGTCGATCCTTCCTTGCGACTGCACTATGTGCTCTCGCTGCGCGAGCAGATCCAGCGTGAAGATCAGGGAATCATCAGCATGGTGCTCATCGCCATCACCATCATCATGCTTCTCGTCATGCTTTCCGCGGCCAGCCTCTACGCGCTGATGTCCGTTTCGGTAGCACTGCGCACACGCGAGATCGGCATCCGCGTCGCCATCGGCGCGAGTTCGCGCGCGGTGCTGACCTCGCTCTTCCGACGTGTCGCAACCCAGATCGGCATTGGAGTTGTCGCCGGCAACATCATCGTCGCGATCCTGCTGAACAGGATGCTGCAGGAGGTCGTCAGCCCGGCCACGGTGCTGCTGCCCATGGCAGCGGCTTCGATCACGATGCTGCTGGTCGGCCTGGGCGCGTGCCTCCTGCCCGCGCGCCGCGCACTCAGCATTCAACCGACGGACGCGCTCAGGGAAGCACGGTGATGAGGTCGTGAGCATTCCGTGCATTGCTGCGTGGATTGAGTGGCCGCGGCGTGGAGCCGGGAGCGGATCGGCACTGAGTGCCCGCAGCGAATCGCCCAATTGCGGTGTGTTGATGAAGCGACCGGACGATTTACCTGCCTATGGTGGGTGAATCGTCCGCCCGTCCTGCTCCTGCACCCGGCGAGTGGACAATCGACCCTTCCAGGGCTGGTGAATTCCGCACTCGGCCCGGACAGCTACGGAGATTGGGCGATTCGCTGCAGTCGCTGCCCTCGCCTCAGACGCTCGCCGCCGACAACTCGTTGACGTATGCGCTGAGCCGCTCCAGCGTTTCCTGGCCGCCTTCCACGGCGCGGTAGTGCTCCGCGACGTAGTCGCGCTGCGCCTTTGTCCTGAACAGGCTGCGCAGCATGATCTCCGTTCCGCCGGACTTTTCCGTAAACGTCACCGTCGTCTCGAAGCCGTTCGGATCGTCGGCGTGCATCCCCTGATCGTAGACGATCCGCTCCGGGGCCACCAACTCCCGCCACTGGACATGGTTCGGGTACGCGGTCCCGTCCGGCCCGTGCATCTCGAAGTCCCAGACGCCGCCGGGCCGGAACTCGAACGCGCGCGTCGTGATGGTGAAGCCGTGTGGCCCGAACCATCGTGCAAGGTGCCCTGCCTCCGTCCATGCCCTGAAAACGAGATCCCGCGGTCCGGCGATGACCCGTGTCGTCACGATCTGCCGGTCCTCCTCACGCTCGAACTGCTCAACCATCCCCATCATCGTTCTCCGTCCGTTCAAGTTCTCTGACGTAGGCCTCGAGGCGGTCGAAGCTCTCGCTCCAGAACCGCTCGAAGCCGCCGGCCCATTCGTGCACCTCTCGCAACCCGATCGCGTCCAGCGCGTAGTACCGCTGCCGCCCCTCTTCGCGTACCTGCACCAGCCCGACCTCGCGCAGCACCCGCAGGTGCTTCGAGGTCGCAGACGCGGCGAGGTCCAGCGCTTCCGCAATTTCGGTCGCCGGCCGCTCGCCCAGTTGGAGAAGGGCGAGGACCCTGCGCCGCTGCGGTTCGGCGATCGCGTTGAAGACATCCGAGGTCGTGAGTGCACGTGCCATGGTCGTAAATTGTTTCCGATATAGGAAAATGTCAAGAAGCCTGCAAATCAGAGTGAATGCTGCGGTAAGACGGAAGAAGCATCACGCGGAGGCCGCGGCGTTCGCGGAGGAATCCCTGGAAAACATTCCGGGCGACGCTCCGGTCCGCGCAAACTTGCATGAACAACCGAAGTTGCCGGGGACGGGCGAAACATTTCCGGGCGGCATTTCCGGCCGCGCAAACTTGTATGAACAACCGAAGTTGCCGGGAGTGATACAAGAAACTCCGCGTCCGCCGCGGCCTCCGCGTGAAATCATCATACGGGGCAGCGGTCAACCGTTCGGCTCGCCGAGTCCTCTGACGAACTTGCGGATGGCGTCCGCCGCTTCGCGTGGCCGCCACCCGCGAGGAACACCAATGGCGGGTTTCCGCTGCCGCCCCAGTCGACGACTTCGATGCTCACACCCGGAGCCGTGGTCACCTGCAGGATCCCGGGTTCGGTCTGCTGAACGGGTGCATCGCTGCTGCACGCCGCGGCGGCAAAAACTGCCGCCAGAACTGTCCACGTCCGTGTCATTCGTGCGCCCTTCGCCTAGTGCGTTTGATCTGCCCGAGAATATCGGTTTCCGCGAACCGACGCCGCTACGGCGCCGCGGGTGGTCCGAACCAGGTCGTCAGTGCGTCGGCGAGTCCGTCCTGGTTGCCGTCGCCGACCCAGGCGACGTGCCCATCGGGCCGGATCAACACCGCACTCGCAGCACTCACCTCGCCGATTACCGGCAGCGCCCAGGTGCCATTGTAGCCTGCCTCGACCAGCAGCACGCGGTCCGCCCACCCCGCGAGCTCGACGCTGCCGGGCTCTCCCAGGTTGAGCAGCACCGGCTTCGCTTCGTGCAGCAGCGTGTAGACGCGCAGCGAGCCGTGGTCGGTGTCCAGGTCGAGGTCGGGCATACGGCGCCCGAGCAGCGGATGACCATCGCCCAGATCGTAGTGGATATCGAGCCCGGAGATCATCGCGCCGAATCGCCTGCGGGATTCGCCCACGACGATGAGTTCGGCAAAGAAGTCGCGCAGAGCGTTGGTGCGGTCGTCGGTGCGGAGCAGTGCGACCTGCGCCATCGTGTTGCGCAGCACGCGCGCGGCGACCGGGTGGCGCTCGGCGTGGTAGCTGTCGAGGAGGCTTTCCGGCGAAGTGCCCCGGACGACCTGGGCCAGCTTCCAGCCGAGGTTCACGGCGTCCTGCACGCCGGTGTTGAGGCCCTGTCCACCGGCCGGGTAGTGCACATGCGCCGCGTCGCCGGCCAGTAGCACGCGTCCCTTGCGGTAGGATGCGGCCTGCCGCGTCGTATCGGTGAACCGCGAGACCCAGGCGGGATTGTGGATCCCGTAATCGGTCCCGTAGACGGCGACGAGCGCTTCGCGAACGTCCTGCAGCGTGGGCTCGCCGGTTCGGCCGACCTGCTGTTCGGTCACCATGACCCTCACCAGCCCCTTGTCGCTGTAGACGACCTCGCCGTCGCGGATCTCGAACTCCGCCCGGCTCAGTCCGTGGATGCCCAGGGCGTCGCGCCGCACCCCCATTTCCGGTTCCTCGGCCAGCTCGGCCTCGGCGATCAACTGGCTAGTGGTTGGATCCCACCCGGGGAAATCGATGCCGGCAGCCTTGCGGACGATGCTTCGCCCGCCGTCGCAGCCAACCAGGTAACCCGCGCGCATCGACCGGCCGCCCGACAATTCGATTGCGACGCCGGACTCGTCCTGCATGAACGCCGTCACTTCACATTCGCGGTAGATCGGCACGGCCAGCTCTTCGACCCAGTCGGCCAGGATCTGCTCGATCCGGTTCTGCCACAGGGCGAGCCCGTAGTTGTGACGCGTGGGGACGTCGCTGATGTCCAGCGGAAACCAGGCGAACCCCGCGACCTGCGCGACCTGTCCCTGCGAGAGGAACCGGTCGGCGATGCCGCGCTGGTCGAGAACTTCGATCGTGCGCGAGTGCAGCCCGCCCGCCCGAGCGCCGACCAGGTCCTGGTTCGGGCGTCGCTCCACGATCGCGACGTCGACGCCCGCCAAAGCCAGTTCGCCCGCGAGCATCAGCCCGGTCGGTCCACCCCCGGCGATCACCACCGCATGTTCATTCATTCGCGCCTCCCTTTCTCGGCGTTTTCGCCCATGCCTCGGATTTTTCGGCCGCGAAGGATGGCGCATGCCCGGGAGCTTGCCGCAAGCCGGCCGGTCGGCTATATGTTGGGAGTGGCGAGGAAGACCGTTTCAGTCCATCGCCGGATTCAGCGGCTGAGACCGCAAGCGACTCTGCATGAAATTATGGGCCGGCCCTGGCGAAGAACTCCTCGCCGGGGCCGGCCTTTTCACGTCCTCCGATCCCCGCGTAACGGCGCTCCCCCGACCTGCTGCATGCCCCAAGGGTAGAGATCTGGCGATGCTATCGCTTGACATACTATTGTCGGTGATAGTATCGTGGAAGGAGGAAATAGCCATGGATGCGTACAGGACTCGGCCGATACTCGAGCGGTTCATCGACAGCGATGTGGCGCGAAACACGCTCGCGCTGGTGTACGGTCGCCGGCGGATCGGGAAGTCTACGCTGCTGGAGGAAATTGCCCGGGAGCGGGACGGCTTCTACTGGGAGGCAACGCGGGGGGAGCCTGCTCTGCAGCTCAGGCGGCTGGGGGAAGCTCTGGGCGCGTGGCTGGGGACGGGCCCGCTGCTGCTGGAGAGCTGGGAGGATGCGCTCGGCCGTCTGCTGAGTCTGGAGCGGGATCGCCCATACCCGGTGGTCATTGACGAATTCGGGTACCTGCTCGAGGCAGACAACACGCTGGATTCGGTGCTGGCGCGCCTGCTCGGGCCGGCTGCCCAGCGCGAGGCTGCCGGGAAAAGCCGGCTGATTCTGTGCGGGTCGGCGATTGCGCTCATGCGCAGCCTGACGAGCGGCGAGGCGCCTTTGCGAGGGCGCGCGGGTGTCGAGGTGGTAATGCACCCGTTCGACTACCGGTCGGCGCTCAGTCACCTTTCGCCGCAGGGTGATCTACGCCTGGCCACGCACCTGTACGCGGTGATCGATGGGGTGATCGGCTATGCGACCGACATGGTGGCGTACGATCTGCCGAAGGACCTGGCCGATTTCCCTCGCTGGGTGTCGGAGCGGGTGCTCTCTCCCGCAGCGACGCTCCACCACGAAGCGACGACCCTCCTAGCCGAGGATCCGACGCTGACGGCGGCGAGTCCGACGCTGCATCACAGCATCCTCGGGGCAATCGCAAATGGAGCAGTCACGGCCGGACGCATCAGCGCGCTGCTGAAGCGACCGGTGTCGAATCTGGATCCTGCATTGAAGCGGTTGATCGCGGCGGGGTTCGTGATCCGGCACGAGGACCCGGTGCGTGCACAGCGACCGACCTACACGCTGGGCGATCCGTTTCTGCAGTTCCACTATGCGATTCTTGAGCCGCACGCGTCGGCGTTTCGCGACCGCGATCCGCTTAGGCTCTGGAGCGAACGGTTTGCGCAGATTTTCGATTCGCGTGTGCGCGGCCCGGTGTTCGAGCAACAGGCGCGCACATGGGTGGGGCGCTTCGCGGATGCGGAAACTCTGGGTGGTGAGCCGGACCACTACGGCCCGTCGTACGCCGCGATGAACGGTCGAGAGTACCAGCTCGATGTCGTGGTCGCGCGGCGTGGTGAGCGTGACGTTCCTTCGGAGCGCAGCATCATCGCGATCGGTGAGGCGAAAGCCGGCGAAACGATCACCGCGAGTCATGTGCGGAAGCTCGAAGCTGCGAGAGCAAGCTTCGGCGCCCGTGCGGCGAATGCACGGCTTCTGTTTTTCGGGAGCAGTTTCTCCGACGAATTCCTATCGCTGGCGGCCGCTCGTCATGATATCGTGCAGGTCGACCTCGAGCGGTTGTATCACGGGGCCTGAGTTCAACTCGCGGTGAATGCGAGTTCCGATTCGCACGGTGCCCGTGTTATGCCACTCCCGGGTCATGAACAGCGTAAACAAGGGAAACGAATTTCATGCACACGTTTGATGCAACGATCCAGGAGGGCCGCGGTGGTGGGGCGTTCGTGGAGATTCCGTTCGATGTCAAGGCTGAGTACGGGACCTCGCGCGCCAGAGTTCTCGTGACCTTTGATGGCGAGCCGTATCGCGGGACGACCGCGACGATGAGCGGCGTCGCCATGATCGGTATCCTGAAGGACATCCGCGCAAAGCTGGGGAAAGACATCGGGACCACGGTGCACGTGACCATCGAAGCTGATACCGCACCCCGTGAAGTCACTGTGCCGGAAGATCTGGCCGATGCATTGAATGCAGCCGGACTTCGGGAGGCATTCGAAAAGCTCGCGTTTACGCATCGGAAGGAGCACGTGAACGCGGTGATCGAGGCGAAGCAGCAACAGACGCGCGAGCGGCGCGTCGAAAAGGTCATCGCCGCACTGCGGGCGAAACCATGACGAGCGCGTACTGCGCGCAAACTTGGCGGCCGCAAAACGCCCAATCGCCGCGACCCGCTGCACGCAAGGGCATTTGACGGCCCGTCAACCGCAGCGAATCGCCCAATGGCGTGCTGTTGCGAGGGTCGGATCGGAATTCACTGCTCTCCACCGGGTGGATTGTCCGCCCGCGCCGGATGGGGCCGCGACGTTCGGACAATCGACCCGCCTGGGAACCGTGAATCCCGAACTGGCTGAAAAAGCCGACGGTGAGTGGACGATTGGCGATAGCCCGACCGCCGCAACACGCCGAATCGTCGCGATCCGTGGCACGCGGGTGCACTTGGCGGCCGCAAAATGCCCAGCCGTCGCGACGCGCCGCACGCGGGTGCACTTGACGGCGGCGAAGCGCCCCCGCGTCGCGACCCACCACTCACTCTGTTGCTTCTGCTTCGCGGTAACTGCACCACACCACACGTATACGAACCGGGTCGTCTGTTGAACGTGTCGCAACGCACGCGCGCCAAGTGCTTCACTGCGTCGATGCGCCGGCTGTGTCCTGCATCCGGCGGGTCCTGCAGTCTACGGGGGCGCGATGCGATCCGGTCCGAATACGTTGCTGCTGTTCCTCGCCGCGATGTCCGTTACACGCTTCTCCGACACGCTGGCCGTGCAGTCCGTCACTGAGACGCCGAACATTATGATTGTTTCGGAAGGGCTGCTGCCCGCCTACACCTTGCTGATACAGCAATCCGCAATTTTTCGTGCTGCAGTCGACGAGCTGAATCAAACCGGCTTCGAGGTCGTCATCGGCTACCACGATGACTTTGAACCGTCGTATCGATTGCCGGTGCTGGGCGGCCTGGCGCAGGTGAAGCCGTTGTTTCACGACAACAATCGACTGTACGGCGTCCACATCGTGTTTTACACGCGGGACATGGAAGCCAGTGCTCGCGCGGCAGGCATAACGATCAAAACCATCACGCGCGAACTTGCGATCATCCTCGCCCACGAGTTGTACGGCCACGTCGTGCCCGCGGCGCGTGTGAGGATGTACCCGTCACCCTGCGCGGATCCCGCCTGGGAAATGGCCAGCCAGGAAAAAGGCTGTGCCGTCGAAAGGGAAAACCAGATCCGCAACGAAATCGGTTTCGGTGAGCGGCCGCGCTACGGCTTCGTCGACCTGTCGTTCTTCTGCGTATCCAACGAAGGTGCCTGTCGAGCCGCAGCACCGCACAGAGTATCGAGCGGTCAGCAACGATAACAGAGGAAAACCAGTTTCACGCGGAGGCCGCGGGGTTCGCGGAGTTTTCAAGCGCTCTCAATGCTCTGAGTCCAGTTTTCCAGCGACCCGTGGGTAGCGCTCGGTGTTCGGTGTTCAACGTTCAGCGCTCAACGTTCAACGTTCAGTGTTCATCGTTCGAGTTCAGTATTCGTGCTGCTGGTGCTGTTGTTGCTGCTGTTGCTGCTGTTGCTGCTGTTGCTGATGACGTTGATGATGTTGATGATGTTGATGATGTTGATGATGTTGATGCCGTTGATGCCGTTGATGCCGTTGATGCCGTTGATGCCGTTGATGCCGTTGATGCCGTTGATGCCGGTGATGCCGGTGATGCCGGTGATGCCGGTGATGCCGGTGATGCCGGTGATGCCGGTGATGCCGGTGATGCCGTTAAGAAATGTGATCTCAATTTACGGTAGATGGTAGCAGCCGGTGCTCCGCCGTGAACGAATAAACTCCGCGCCCACCGCGGCCTCCGCGTGAAACAAATCACTCCTGGCGCAGCGTGCTGACGGGATCAACGCGAACCGCGGCGACTGCCGATGGCGCGCTGGCCGCCAAAGCCACGATCGAAAAAGCTAAACACGCGACCACATAGGTCAGCGGGTCGAGCGGGGTGATGCCGAACATCCGGTTCGCGAGGAGGGTGGAGAATGCGTATCCGCCCGCGATGCCAAGCACGAGAGCAACGGCTACCAGTTTCACGGATCGGCCGACGACGAGTTGTACGACCGATGTGGGGCGGGCGCCGATCGCCATGCGGATGCCGATCTCGCGGCGGCGGCGCGCGACCGAGTACGAGATCACGCCGTACAGGCCCGCGGCGGCGAGGAGGACGGCGAGCAGCGCGAAGGTGCCGACCAGTCGCGCGAGCAGTCGTTCCTCTGCGGCGGCGCGGCGGATCGCGGTGGTCAGCGATTCGGCAGTGTAGAACGGAACGTCGGGGTCGATCGAAGCAACCACGCTGCCGACCAGGCGTTTGGTGTGTTCGAGCGACAGGTCGGCGCGAACGAGCACATAGGTCTGCGGCAGCGAAGCGGTTCCGATCGGCATGTAGACGGACGGCTGCGGACCCGAGCGCGGGCTGCCACGGGTGTCTTCTGCGACGCCGATCACGGGCTGCAGCGATGTGCCGGTGAAGCCCCCCACTTCGATCAACTGTCCCACAGGATTGGCGGTGCCGAACAGGGAGCGGGCGACCGTGCTGCTGAGCACGATGCCCGGACCGTCGGTCAGGGCGGCGGTCTGTTCGAGTTCGCTGAAAGCGCGGCCGGCGAGGATTCGGGTCCCGACCGTCTCGAAGTATGCGGACGAGACTTCGTTGGTGGCGGCCCGCACCGGAGTGGCGTCGCTGCCCGGCAGGGTGAGGCGGAACAGCATGCGGTCGCTGCCGAACGGGGCGAACGAACTGACGCTCGCGGCGGTGATCCCCGGAAGTGCCGAGACCTCGGTCAGGATTCGCGTCCGGAAGGCGTGCGCCGCCTCGGCATCGTAGCCCTGCGGTGCAGGGGAGATCCCGAAGGTGAAGACCTGCTCGGCGTCGAAGCCGAGGTCGACGCGGTCGAGGTTGCGGATCGTCTGGACCAGCATGAGCGCGCCGATCAGCAGTGTCAGCGAGGCCGCGACCTGGAAGATTACGAGTCCCGAACGGAACGCCGAGCCCGCATCGCTGACGCTTCGTCCGATGCTGCGCATCGTACGCCCGAGAGATTCGCGCAGCGACACTGCCGCGGGCAGCGCGGAAAAGACGATGCCCGTCAGCAGCGCACTGCCGAGTGCGAACACAACCGCGCTGCCGTTCAACACGCTGCCGTCGATCGGCGGCAGGCCGGGGAACTGCTGGCCGCGAAAGATCGCACCGATCGCGAGTGCGAGCCCGATACCCAGGAGCCCACCGAACACGCAGAGCAGCAGGCCTTCCGTCAGTTGCTGCTGGAGCAGTCGCGGGCGCGACGCGCCGAGCGCCGCCCGCACCCCGACCTCGCCGCGTCGCGTGACTCCGCGGAACAGCAAGAGATTCGCAAAGTTCACACAGCCGATCAGCAGCAGCAGCGCGGCACTCCCGAGCAGCAGCCGCAGCGCGCGACCGGTCTGCTCACGGACGCTGACCGCGAGTCCAATTCCTTCGTGCACGTTGAGCCGGTAGTCGGCGAGGTGGTCGAGCATGCCGGGGTACGATTCGACGAGACGCGCGAATCCCGTCCGCAGTTGTTCTTCGGCGAGTTCCGGCGTGCGGCCAGGCGCGAGTCGGCCAACCAGCTCGGTGAAGATCGACGCCTCGCGATCAGCAATGTCGATCGGGCGATGCCACATCCTTCCATACGCGGCTGCGGGCAGCCACACGTCGACGCCACCGGTACGCAACGTCCCGTGAAAGTTGGGCGGCGCCACACCCACGACCGTGTAGCGCTCGGCGTTGAGCTGCACCATGCGCCCGAGCACGTCCGGCGAGCGATCGAAGTACGCACCCCAGAAGCGGTCGCTGATCACGACCACATCGCCGCTGGCAGTCGCAGAAAGTTCGTCCGCGGTGAACCAGCGGCCCAGCCGCGGCACGAGGCCGAGCACGCCGAAGTAGTCGCCGTCGAAGAGGGTCGCTTCGACTTCCACGGCGCCGGTGGCCGTGCGGGTCTGCACGCTGCGCGAGGCGTACCCGGCGAGGCCGGCGAGCGCGGGGGCGGCGGCCCGGAGATCCGAGATGTTCGCGTGCGACAGCTCTGCGATTATGCCGGGCTGGCCAGCGAGTTGAACGACCACCAGCTCCCCGGGGTCGCGCACGCCGGCCACCTGCCTGAGCAGGATCGCGTCGGCAAGGCTGAACACGGCTGTGGTCGCACCGACGCCGATCGCCAGCGTCAACACCGCAACCGCAGCGAAGCGCGGCTCGCGCCGCAGCGCACGCCCTGCGAAGCGCAGGTCGCGCAGGACATTCTCGACCCAGGCAAACCCGCGCGCGTCGCGAGTCTCCTCCACCACGCGGTCGTAGCCGCCGAAGACCAGCAGCGCTTGCCGGCGCGCCTCGGCCGGGGACAGGCCCCGGCGAACCCCCAGTTCGGTCTCGCGCTCGAGATGGAAGCGCAGTTCCTCCTCGAGCTCGCGGTCCTCCGCCGAGGCGCGGAAGAACGATCGCACGCGCGACCGCAGCTCCGCCCAGCCGATCACGCCCATGCGGCCCCCAGCTCCGCGTTCAGGATCCGGTTCACCGCCGCCGACGAGCGCTCCCACTCCCTCCGCTCGGCCGCGAGCTGCTTCTGCCCAAGCGATGTCAGCGAGTAGTAGCGCGCCCGGCGGCCGTTCTCCGTCACTCGCCACTCGGAGGTGATCCACCCGCGCGTCTTCATCCGCTGCAGCGCCGGGTAGAGCGAACCCTGGTTCACCTGGAACACATCGTCAGACATCTGCTGGATCCGCTGGCCGATGCCCCAGCCGTGCATCGCTCCCGCCGATAAAGTTTTGAGCACCAGCAGCTCGAGCGTCCCCTGCAGCAGTTCGCCCTTCCTGGTGTCCATCCCGCTCTCCTGTTGATTGTCTAGAACAAGGATGGGTCGATTCCTGTCGATGGTCAAGAGGAACGGCTTAAGGAGGAAGGTACGAGAGTAAGCTTCTGGAGGTGTGGAGGTTGAAGGGAGAGGAGCAAGTGTAACTGCAGGTTAATGTTAAGTGCTTCAGGGGTGAGGGGAGGGAGTGGCAGGGACAAGGGAGTGGCAGGGACAAGGGGGGGAAAGGTATAAGGGAAGGATCTTTCTGTCGGGGTGATCAGGTGAGCAGGCGGGCGAGTCCGCGCAGGTAGCGCGGCGGACGGGGATAGGGGGCGATGTGTTGCCAGGTGACACCGCCGTCTGTGGAGCGGTGTACCCCGCGTTCATCGGCGGCCCACAGCTCGCCGGCGTTCGATCCGGCGACGAGCAGGGGCGCGATGGTGCGGGGCGGGTCCGGCCAGCCATCGTGCACGCGCTCCCAGCGGCCCTGTCCGACGCGGCGATAGAGCCGGCCGTCGGATGCACCGGCGCCGTAGGCGCGGCGCGGCCCGGACGAGGCAGAAACGACCACAACGTCAGGATCCCCCGGGTCGATCGCTACGCTGCGGAGGTAACCCACGTCGAGCCCGTCGTGGGGCGAATGCCAGGTCTCGCCCGCATCGAAACTCTCGAAATACCCATCGCCCGCGGCGACACGGAGGATATCCGGCGCATTCGGGTGAATCGCAAGTTCGTGTGTGTCGTACGGGCCGCCAGGCACGCGGTCGCGCCAGGTTTGCCCGCCGTCGGTGGTCGAGATGAGCGCGCCGGCTTCGATCGCGACCCAGAGCCGTTCCGCCTGCTGCGGATGACATGCGATCCAGCGCACATGATGGGTCTCGGGCTTCGGGGGAAAAGCCCATTGCGGCGATGAGGGGAGGGTATCGAGTTCGCTGGTCTGCACCCAGGACTCGCCGCCGTCGGTTGAACGCAGCATGGCGCTGGGTTCCGTCCCGACCCACACCAGATCGGGTGCGGCCGGACTCGCCGCGATGGCCATGATCCGATGGCCCTCGAGTCCGGCTGGTTGCCACGAAACGCCGGCGTCCTCGCTCCTGAAGAGGCCGCCCTGCTGTGTGCCGCACCAGGCGCGACCGGCTCGGTTCGGATCGGCGGCGAGGCAGGTCGGAGCATCGAGGGTGGTGTCAGCGGGAGTGACGGTGCCGCGGTCGAGGTCGACCGCCAACACCGCACTCTGGGTCGCAACCAGAACCGTGCGCATAAATGGCGATCGATCACTCGTCGCGCACGAACTGCACTTCGCCTTCGATACGCACCTTGTTGGCGACGAGCACGCCGCCGGTTTCGAGGGCCTGGTTCCACTTGAGCCCCCATTCGCGGCGGTCAAGTTCGGTGTTGAAGGTGAAGCCTGCGCGGGTCTTCCCCCAGGGATCGGTGCCGCGACCCTGGTATTCGCAGTCGAGGGTGATGTCCATCGCGGTCTCGCGGATCTTCAGCTCGCCGCTGATTTTGAAGCGGTCGCCCTCCTGTTTCGGCGGAGCACCTTCGAGGCCTTGCTGCGGAACGTGATCTCGGGGTGAGTGTCCGCGTGGAAGAAGTCTGCGCTGCGGAGGTGCGCGTCGCGGTCGGCGACGCCGGTGTCGATGCTGTTGACTTCGATCCGGGCTTCGACGCCGGCCTCGTCGGGGTTGTCGCGATCGCCCCGGAGCGTGGCGTGCAGGTTTTTGAAGCGGCCGCGCACAGTGGTCATCATCATATGCTTCACCGAGAATTCGACGCTCGAATGCGCCGGATCGAGCTGCCAGGTCGATACGCCCGCCTCCGGTGCGGCTGACGCTGCCATGGTTCCTCCCTCTTCCAGGTAAATCGGTTTCCGCGCGGCTATCGCGTGGAGTGCGCTCGACGTGCGAGAGCCATGCCACCTCTGCGCGGCCTGGCCACTTGCCTGACGCGATCCTCTGCCTTGTTCCGAGTCTGCTTGACGCGGTTTGTCGCTTTCCGTACGGTATGCCCATTCGCAATCCCGCTGAAACCACGTTGCACCTCCATGAACCGCCCGGCCCTGGCCGGCAAACGCTCGTTGGGAGGAGACGCTCATGAGGGCACTCTTGCTTGCAGCAGGTCTGACCATCATCACGGCCGGGTGCGATGGCGATCCGGTCTGTGACCCCTGCGCAACCCAGGCGGTAATTTTCGGCACCGTGAGTAACGACCAGGGTGAACCGGTTGCGGGTGTGCAGATGAATTTCGAGGTGTATCGGCAGACCTGTGGCACGGAGGTGAGAGCCGGCGAACGAGCGACATCGGATGCATCGGGGCGTTACCGTGCACATATCCACTCGCTCTGGACACCGTTCGTCGGACACTGCTTCGTGATCCGCACCAATCCGGATAACCAGCCTGGCTTCCCGACCCTGGATTTCGAATTCCAGGGTGAACTCGCCTTCCACACACGATTGCGCGACAGCGTGCGCTACGACGTGGTGCTCCCAACAGCGAGCAATGGAATTTTGCCCGACCTGTCACGTCGGTAATCAGTGTGCGTGATCACCTGGGGTTTGCGTTTGTACTGATCCTGTTGGTGGTGCGCGCGGGGGATGCGTGTGCGCAGATCGTTCGGGACAGCGCAGGCGTTCGCATCGTAAGCACGGCATTGCCAACGAAGCACTTCACCCTGAGCAAGCCGGAGCTGGTGATCGGCGGTGCTGAAGCAGAACCGGAGTACGAACTGTACCAGGTGGTGGGCGCAGTGCGGTTCAGCGATGGGCGCGTTGCTGTGGCGTTGCAGGGCAATTATTCAGTTCGCTTCTACGATGCTGATGGGAGCTATCGCTCCACCTTTGGCCGGCGGGGCAATGGGCCAGGAGAATTCCAGACGATTGGGGACCTGCTGCACTGCGGTCCGTATGCAGTCGCAATTGCTATTGATCGGAATGCCGGGTACATCCTGCGGTCTGACGGCAGGCAGGTCGGGACGTTGCGCCTGAACACAGCACTTCGCGAATCGCCAAAGCAGATCCGCTGCAATGATACGTATCATGTGCTTGCTACAGGGTATGGCAGGATAACACAACGGCCGCCCGGCGCGCATAGAGCGAATGTCGGGTGAATTCATGCAGACTCTGCGGCAGGCCGCAGCAGGGAAGTCAGCCGAATCAGCAGCCCGACGAAGGCCGCGAGCCAGGCGGCGAGGTCGATGTAGATGAAGACGCGCGGGATCGCGAATAGCACAGGGAGTTGCAGCGCTTCGGCCATGCGCCAGGTACAGACGGTGTACATGCCGAGCGGGAATACCATCCCCCAGTACTGCGGGTCGTACTCGAGCGGGAAATGCCGGATGATGTGGCGCCATGCGCCGAGGATCACGAGCAGCGGAATCCACCAGGTTGCGGCCGCCCAGAAAGTGAGCATGCAGCCCTTGAGGAAGGGCAGCAGTTCGGTCAGCAGCGTTGAGTGGTGTGCATTGAGCACGAGCAGCGCGAACGCGAGCGTCGTAATCGCAACCGCACCCATGTTGATCCAGTACGGCGGAGTGAGCGCTGCCATCGTAAGCCGGAAGAAGCTGAACCGATACACGATCAGGGTGATGATCACGACGTACAGCAGGCAGCCAGCCAGCGTCAGGCACAACGCCACAAAAAACAGCGCCTGCTGATGCTCGCCACGCCCGCCGAGCATGGTGGAGAGAACGCTGAGCGCCTGGGTCGCAACGATCGCAAGCAGCCACGCGCCATTAATGCCGACGTCGAGCGTCGGCTTTTCTTCGTGCACCGTGACGGCGGTGAAAAACGTGTAGGTCACCAGTACCCAGAAGACAGCGCCAGCAGTCCAGAGCCACCATGCCGCCCCCTCTGAATCCATAACGACCAGCAACTGCGTGCCGAGCACACACGTCGCCGCGACGATGGTGAAGAATCCCGGGCCGCGACGGTGGTCGGTTACATCGGCCGTGAAACGGCCACGGTAACGCACGACACGCACGATGGTGAGAATCCAGAGCACAACAAACGCAACGATGTTGATGGCGAGCAGCACGCGGGCGATGCTCGTAAATCCGGTCAGCCAGCATGCAATCGATACGATGCCAGTCGCCATGACCAGTGCGAAGTAGCCCGGGAAGAGGTTGCCGACGGCTTCGCCGACTGTGTGAAGGACATCGGGCTTCGCGCTCAAGGGTCCGTTGCCGGGACCTGCAGGCGTGGCGTTCGATTCCATTGCGCTGTGCGGATCGGGCGGCGCTGCGTTCGAGTCCATGCGTTTGAGAACCGGCGGGCTAACGCTCGAGCCCGTACAGGTACCAGAGCAGACCGGCGATCAGCCCGAGGCATGCGGCGCTCACGAGCAGCGCAGGCAGCAGAATGCCGGTCTTTCCACCGAGGTACATGTTGACGGTCGCGGTGAAGAGCCAGAGCTGAAGCACGATGATGACAATGACGAAGGTCATCATTCCGTTCAGGATGGTCATGCGTTGCGGCCGCGTGAATCGCCTGTTCATGGCGGCGACAGTTCGATGCCGGTTGCATAGATGACGCCATCGCGGATGTCGAGCGCGACGCGTGGAAGCGGACGGCGCGGTGGACCCGCGATCGGGTTGCCGGTCTGCAGGTCGAAGTAGCCGTTGTGACAGGGGCAGTGCAGCACACCTTCCTCGAAGCGCGCCTGCACGGGGCAGAGCAGATGCGTGCACTGCTGATCGTAGGCGACGAAGCGCTCTTCATCGAGCCGGACCAGAATGCGCGGCGCGTTCTCGCCATCCGGGTAAGCAAAGCTGAGCGATTCACCGACCTGCAGATCGTTGACTCGCGCGATGGGTCGCGCAGCGTCGGCTGCGGGTTCGGCGGCGCGAAGCAGCGAGTGCGCGGCGAGGAACGCGTGACCGCAGACGAACGCGCCGCTCGTGAGCGCCATGAACTTGATGAGGTCGCGTCGTGCGACGTACTCGTCTTCCGGGATGTCGATCGGGAAATCACGCCGCCATTTGGGCTGTTCGGTCATGGGCTGGCCATCTGGCGGCGTGGTGATCTGGTCGCGGTCACGCGGCATGGGCTCGCTCACACGTAGAGGTTGGCCGTGAACACATCATCGATCAGCTCGTGCGATGTGCCGCGCTCGGATAGCGCGGCGGTGATGTGCACGAGGCTCGGTCCCGCGGGCCTCGGCACCATCACATTTACCTTGGTGCGAATGGTCTGGTTGCCGAAGCGGAACGTGTTGACGGGCATTGAGCGCGGCCGCGCGGCCTCGATCTCCGCGCGTGTGCCGAACCAGAGTGCACCGGACGGGCAGACCGACGCACACATCGGCTTGAGCCCTGCCGACGTGCGGTCGTAGCACATATCGCACTTCATCATGAGCCGCATGTCGGTGTTCATCTTCGGCACACCGAACGGGCAGGCGAGAACGCAGTTGTTGCAGGCGATGCAGCGGGGCTGCAGTGCGGATTGTACCACACCGTCCTCGGTTCGCTTGATCGCATCGGCGGGGCAGACCTCGGCGCAGGTCGGCGAGTCGCAGTGCATGCACACCATCGGCACGGTCTGAGGCGAGAGCCGACGATCCATGTAGTCGAGGTGGATCATCGACTGCCCTTTGTGCGTGTCGCACTCGGTGCATGCCTGCACACACGCCTGGCAGCCGATGCATCGGCCCGGGTCGACAAAGAACTCGAGTTCCTGCGGTACCGCCACGTTCCCTCCTCGCCTCCACACAGGTTGGACTACTGCACCGCGCGCGTGCTCTGACGCGTGGCGTTCAGCTTGGCCGATTACTGCTGCGGTTCGAGCATCGTTGCGTACTCCGGTGGTGCTTCCGCCTTACGGATCCGCACGGCTGCGACCTTGTACTCCGGGATTTTCGAGATCGGGTCTTGCGCCGCGATGGTCAGCATGTTGACGCTCTTGCGACCGCCCCAGTGATAGGCGACGAACACCGTATCCGGCCGGATCGTGCGCACGACATTCGCGCGCAGCGTGAGCGTGCCACGGCGCGAATCGACCGTGACCCAGTCGCCATCGGCGATGCCGTACTTCGCCGCGAGGTCCGGATGCATCTCGACGCGCGGTTCGGGAAGATGATCGACCAGCGGACCGATCCGTCGTGTCTGATTCCCGGAAAGGAACTGACTGATTACGCGGCCCGTCGTCAGGATGACTGGGTACTCCGCGTCGATGTCCTCGGCCGGCCCGATGTACGGGGTGACGTTGAAACGCGCCTTGCCGTCCGGGAAGTAGAACGGCCCCGCGCCTTTTGCGATCGGGTTCCAGCTTCCCGGCTCGAAGAGTCGACGCGTGCCCTGCGGCGGAATCGCGGTATAGCCGTCAGGTACTTCGTCGGGACACGGCCAGAACACGCCGTAGTTCTCCTCGATGCGTTCGTACGTGATGCCCGAGTAGTCGTTGGTCCAGCCTTTTGATGCGATGCGCAGTTCGTCCCAGATCTCGCGCGCACTGTTGAAGGTGAAGCCCTGTTCACGACCGAGCGCCTTCGCGATGTCCTGGATGATCTCCCAGTCGCGGCGCGCTTCGCCGGGGCACGCAACCGCGCGGTTGATCCGGATCACTCGACCTTCGACCTGCGTAACCGTGCCGTCGTCTTCTTCCTGCAGCGAGCCCGGCAGCACGATGTCCGCGTACCGCGATGTCTCACTCATGAAGAAATCGATCGCGACGTAGAACTCGAGCTTCTCGAGCATGCGACGAACAAATCCGCTGTCCGGCAGCGAAACGACCGGATTGAAGCAGATCGAGAGCATCCCCTTCACTTCGCCGCGGTCGATGAGCCGGAAAAGTTCGTACGCGTCGACCCCGGGTTGCGGCAGGTCGTCGGGATTCATGCCCCACACCGATGCGATGTACGCGCGATGTTCCGGGTTGGCGAGGTCGCGGCCACCAGGGAGCTGGTCGGCTTTCTGGCCATGTTCGCGTCCGCCCTGGCCGTTGGCCTGCCCGGTGATGGTGCCGTACCCGCAGTTCGGCCGCCCGATCCGCCCGGATGCAAGCACGATATTGATCGCGGCCATCACATTGAGCGAGCCGTTGCTGTGATGCTCAAGACCGCGCGCGTGCAACTCGAAGCTCGTCTTCGCCGTGCCCCACCACTCGGCAGCCTGTCGGATCGCGTGCTCCGCTATGCCGGTCACTTCGGCGGTGCGTTTTGGCGTCCAGTCGCGAACTTCCGCAGCGACCGCATCGAAGCCGACCGTATGATTCGCGATGAACTCGTGATCGATCCAGTCGTTCTCGATCATCAGGTGAAGCACGCCATTGAACAGCGCGGTATCGCGGCCGGGTTTGATCGGCAGGAACAGATCGCAGGTGCGCGCGATCGGCGTGAGCCGCGGATCGACGACGATTACACGTGCGCCGTTCTCGCGCGCCTGCCACACGTAGTCGGTCGTGATCGGCGCACACTCGGCGACGTTCGCACCGCTGATCCACACGACCTCGGCGCCCAGGATGTCCTCCCAGGGATTCGCCGAACGGTCCACGCCGAACGCCTTCTTGTTCCCCGCAGCCGCGGCGACCATGCAGAGGCGGCCGTTGTAGTCGATGTTCGACGTGCGCAGGCACATGTGCGCGAACTTGCCCATCAGGTACGTCTTCTCGGTCGTGAGCGATGCACCGGACAGCATCGCAAACGCGTTGCGGCCGTACGTGCTCTGAATGCGATCGATTTCGCCCGCGACGCGTCGAATCGCTTCATCATACGGCAGCGGCGAGAATCCATTCGGCGATGACGGGTCCTTCGCGTACGCGGTGAGCAATCGGTCCGGATGCGCATTCTGCAGGTACCGCTTCACGCCCTTCGGGCAGAGTTTCCCCTTGTTGAAGGGGAAATCGTACCATGGCTCGATCCCGATGACCTGCTCGTCTTTCACTTTGAGCTGCAGCCCGCACTGCTGACCGCAGAAGCAGCAGTGGGTTTTGACCATGCGATCGACTTCGGCGCCCGTATCGAGCCGGTCGCCTCGCATGTAGGCGAGGTGCGGCCCGAAGCGCTGAATCGTCTCGAGCTCGAGCGGAGGCTGTTCGATGCGCGTGTTCATGGGTGGTAGTTCTCCGCGTCTTCGCTGCCGAGTGGCCCTTCGCCGAGGCCGGAATTCGCGTACTGCGGGGTTGGAACCGGTGCACCGCTTTCGATCGGTGTGCCGCCGCGCTGGTCCGCCCAGGCCAGGCCGAGTGCAGCCGCGTACGTCGCGCGGCGACACGGCGGACAGATCCACTGGTAGTGTTCGGCGCTACCGTCGATCTCGTACCGATAGCCGAGTGCGCGCTCGACTTCGATCAGGTCTACCGCGTGCATGCGCGATGTGAACTCCGTCCCGCACCGCCGACACCGCGCCGCCTCGCCCTCGCGGCCGAGATCCTTGTAGTAGCTGACGCCGAGTTGTGCAGGACGCTGGAAGATGTGGAACAGCTTGCCGAACGGCAGCCAGATGAACGTGCCGATCACCGTGATCGCGTGCAGGATCGCGATGAAGCTGTACGCGTAGCCTTCGAGCCAGGTGAAACTCGCGGTGAGCATCAGACCGGTCACACTCACCGCGAAAAGCAGGATCAGCGGCAGCATGTCTTCGGCGTAGCGCTGCACGGAGGCGAGGCCTTCCTCGCGCATGCGACGACGCATCGCAAGCATCACCCCCGGAATCACCAGCAGCGACGCCCAGACCAGACCGTGGAAAATCAGGTGTGCGATCACGGAATGCGTCGGGAATGCGATGGTCGGAAAGCCGAAGACGACGATGCGGTACCAGTCGGGGTTGTCCGCCGGAATGAAATGCAGCCAGCCGAAGACGAGCGGGAAAGTGATCGCGGCGGCGAGGATGCAGCCCCACATGATGAGCATGTGTGCGAGTCCGCGCTCGCCGCTGCGTTGGAAGATGAATCGGTTGCCGAGCACGTCGGCCGTGAAGCGCTGTACCCAGGAGCGGAGATTGCGCCAGCGGCTGCCACGCTGGAGGAACGCCTGCCAGCCGCGCCTCCAGTAGACGCGGGTCGGTGGACGCTCCAGCCACATCGAGTAGCGGTAGGTCAGCCCGAAGGTCGCGAACAGGATCGCGACCGTGTAGGCAACCAGCGCCGCATCGAAGTGCGCCAGGTTGCGCGAGCCGACCAGGATCAGCACCGCGAGCACTACCGTCACGGCGATGCCTCGGACGGTCGCTCGTCGTACCTCCGGTCTCATGATTTCGAACCGCTCCGCGCCGTGGGGAACCTCCACGCTGGCCGCGTTTCACGCGGGTTCACGCACAATGTGCAGACATTGGCACGTTGGCGCTACACGATTCGGGCCAGCATGGTCGCGCGGCGGGCGCCGGCGCGGCTATGTCGTCGGCAGATGATCAGCCAGGTAGGCGCGCCACTCATCATCGACTGCGGCCACATTTGCGGGAAATCCAAGTCGCTTCAGCATGCTTGATGGCGAATCTCCCGCCAGGGCGGATTCGACCATGATCCCAAGCGCGCGCGCGCCGGCTTTCTCTGTGATGAAGTCGGACCAGAGCATGGAAGCAGTATAGAAGCCCTGGGTTCCGCCGGACGAGCCGAGCCGGGCAGCGGCGGACTTCACCTGATCCCCCGGCTGCGCACCGGCGGGTGCGCTGAAGAGGGCAGACGCGACAGACGCGGAAGATGGGTGCTTCATTCCGAGCAGCGAATCGAGCGGCGGCACGTCAGCGACACGAGCGCCGCGCGCGGTACAGACCCGAACCGACTTCGAAACACATCGGTCGCGGCTTTGGCCATCGACTTCGCAGTCGAAAGTTCCGCCGCGGTTGATGCCACGACCAGATACTCTGCCGTTTCCTCGTAGTGAAGTTTGGGCTGCTCCTGGGCCTGCACCATTTGAACGCAGCCGGATAATGTCGCGATGAGTACTACGACTCGACGCATGCTGCACCTGAGTTGATCTGTTCGCTGCAACGTCATGTTACTGCCTGCATGGTTCGTTCGGGTTTGGCAGCGGCTTGTCGATACGCGGCCGATCCTGCCCGTTCGCGACCTCGACGGCAACACGGCGAATGAACTCGGAAACGCGTTGCATTTTCCCGAAGTCGATGTACTCCACTTCGTCGGTAAGCTGATGGTATTCCGGATGAACGCCCGTACTGAAGAAAGTGACCGGGATCCCATACCGTGCGTAGCTCGCGTGGTCGCTCCGGCAGTAGATGTTCTGTGGATGCCCGGCGGCATCGTACTGGTAGTCGAAGCTGAAGCCGAAGCCGTGCTTCGTGTTCACCGCTTCCACGAAATCGCCGAGCTCGGTGGAGAGCCGCCGTGAACCGATCAACTGCAGGTATCCAGGTCCGCCACCCGGCAGATCGTTCGGTCCGCCACGGCCGATCATGTCGATGTTCAGTTGTGTGACAATGGAGTCGAGCGGAACGGTCGGGTTGCTCGTGAAATACTCGGAGCCCAGCATCCCGAGTTCTTCGCCGGTGTGCCAGACGAACAGCAACGAACGACGCAGCGGCTGCCTGCTGCGGGTCAGTGCTTCCGCAATGCCGAGAAGAGCAATCGACCCCGATCCGTCGTCGTCGGCGCCGTTGAAAACCGAGTCGAGCCTGACCGGCCCGCTGCCGCGGAACACGCGGTAGAGACTATCGATGCGCGCCTGCTGCACCGCATCCGGCCGAGCAGCGTTGGACTGGAGCCCCTCCGGTCGCATGACCCGATTGTAAGCGAGAATCGAGTCGTGATCGACCGGCTGTTCGGCCAGACCGACATGATCGTTGTGCGCGCCCAGCGCGACATACTGGCCGCGCAATCTGCTGTCACTGCCCGGCAGCACGGCCACCACGTTTCGCGCCGGTGCAGCCGCTCGAACAGCGCTGAAACCGCCCGATGCAGAGATGCGTGTTTTCCCGATGACACCGGGTTTGATCGCGGTCGCGGACTCGCCGAAAACCGCCGTGATCGCGTCCGCTTTCGTGAAGATGACCACCGGGCCGGGTGCGGGTGTGTAGCTGCGCGTGACCACGGTGCGTGGGGCGGAGAAGTAGTTGACAACCTGTGGCGGCAGCGTCTGCAATGCCCCGATCAGGATCGCAGATGCGCCCGCATACTTCGTGAGGGCGTCAGGGATGGCGGCATTGCCTTCGGGAGCAGCAATCACGACAACGCGGCCCGCGATCATCTCCGGCGCGAGGTCATGCAACTGGTCCAGGCGACCCGCGTATACGGCCTCCATCGCATTCCCGGAAATGCGTTCGCCTGCCTCGAGCGGCTCCAGTCTGGGCAGCAGCAGAAACTCCTCGCCACCAACCAGCTCGCGATTGCCGATGCTGACCCTGGTTTCCGGATCGAGTCGCACATTGAGAATTGGAACTTCCTGAAAGTACGTCCCATTGTCGCCGGCCGGGAGCAGCCCCAGCTCGCGCACGACCCGCGCAATGTACTCCGTAGCCTTGTAATTGCCGACGTGCCCGGCCTGCCTGCCCAGCATGGAGTCGTGCGCGAAGTTGGTCAGATGCTGCTGAAGGAATTTCTGGTCGACAGGCCGCTCGCTGACGGGGCGTTCAGTTGCGGAGTTGGAGGCGGCGCGTGGTGCACACGCTGTCTGACTCGCGGCGATTCCCAGCATGCAAATGAATGCACATGTAAAATCCGATCTCATTCAGTTCACCTTCTCCAACACTTCGTCCATAGCTGCTGTGTGCGACCGTACGATGCGCACCGCCTGATAGAATGTTCGCTGTGGAATGTTTGACCGGATGCGAAATCGGGAGCAACCGCCGGGGTGCGACTTCGACCGGCAGCGGACTGAAATTGTCATCGACAGGTTCGAGAATGCGGCGTGATATGGGGTACCGGCCCGTATGCGTCGCGCGTCGCCGCTGTGCACAACCAGGCCAGCCACAATGCATTTCATGCCGCGATCCAGCCATCCGAGTCCGCATGTGTTTACTGCATTCGCCAGCAGGGTGAGCGTTCGTTGCAGCCGCGATCTGCCTCAGAATCATTTTTTCCCGGAAGTATTCCATGCGACGATTTGCAATTGCCATTGGCGCCATCACACTGCTGGCGGTGTGTTCCCCCGCGTCTTCTGCGCGCGCACAGCAGCCCACACCCGCGGGGGAGATCAGGGGAAGTGTTGTTGCGGCCGGCGGCGCAGAGCTTGGCTCGTCCGCGGTCGAACTGTACGCTGCGGATTCGTCCCTGGTAACCGGCGTGCTCACGGACGATCGTGGTCGGTTCCGCCTGATCGGTGTTCAGGCCGGCAACTACCGTCTCCGCGTCACACACATCGGATACGAACCGCAGGTGGTAAATGCGACGCTGCAGCCCGGCGGTCGCATCACCGATGTGGGCGTGCTTCAACTGACCACGTCGGCGGTAGCGCTCGACGCACTGGAGGTGACGGCGGAGAAGGCGCCGGTGTCGCTGCAGGTCGACCGCACGGTTTACCACGCGCGACAGGCAGCAGCCGCCGGCGGCTCCGCGACCGACGTGCTGCGCAACGTGCCCGGTGTCGAGGTCGATGCGGAGGGCGCAGTCAGCATGCGCGGCAACAGCAACGTCGCCGTACAGATCAATGGCCGGGCCGCTCCCATGCGAGGCGAAGCACTCACGGCATTCCTGAAGCAGCTTCCCGCCAGCACGCTGGAGCGCGTCGAAGTGATCTCCAACCCGTCGGCGAAGTATGATGCCGAAGGGATGGGCGGCATCATCAACATCGTGATGCGGCAGGGGACTTCGCTCGGGCTGAGTGGCGGCGTGAACGTCGCCGCCGGTACGGGGAGCAAATACAACGGTTCCGGGAATCTGGGCTACCAGGCCGGTCGGCTGACGCTGTTCGCGAATGCCGGCGCGCACCACGATGTGCGCGGCAACGAGACGTACTCGTTCCGCGAAAGCTGGTTCGACAGTTCACCGAGCTTCCTCGAGCAGAACGCGATTGGCGATCTCCGGATGGATGGGATGACGTTTACCGGCAACGCGGATGTTCGTGTCGGCGCACACAGCACCGTATCGACGGCGCTGATGGTGAACCGGATCGCGGCGGCCCTCGACAACACGAACAGTTACGGCTCGTACGACAGTGACCGGACACTGGTGGCGCAGACCTTCAGAAGCTCCGACCTGGCACAGGACATTCTGAACTCGGACATCTCGCTCACGTTCCGGCGCAGTGTGAATCCGACGAATGACCTGTCGATGGATTTCCGCTTCACACGCGCCGGCGATGACCTCTCAAGCCACTTCTTCGATGGGCTCCCATCGGATTCCGTTCGCTACCTGTTCCTGGCCCGTGATGTCGATACCCAGGCGGATGAATTTGCGATTCAGACCGATGTGACCAGGGAAATGGGAGGCATCACCTTCCAGTTCGGGCAGAAAACATCCTGGCGCGGCCTCGACAACGACGAGTGGGTACGCAATGGATCCGCAAGCGCCGAGGAGTCGTTCCGGCCCTTCGGCTATTCGCAGAACGTGCTGGCTGCGTATCTGCTCGGCACAAAAACCATCGGCGCGGCGACGGTGCAGGCCGGACTGCGCGCGGAACGGACCAGCGCGAACTTCGGGATCGGCGGCGAATCCACGCATGAACAGGCGTACACCAGCCTCTTCCCGAGCGCGTCTGTACAATACGTGCTGAGCGACAATCGTACGGCGCGATTCGCGTACTCGCGGCGCATCCAGCGACCTCAGGCGGAGTTTCTCAATCCGTTCACCATGAGCGATGACCCGCTGAACCAGTTCTCGGGCAACCCCGCGCTCATGCCGGAACACACGGATGCAATCGAATTCACTGTGCAGCAGGTCGGGTCGCGCGGAACGCTGCAGGTGCAGCCGTTCGTCCGGCGCACAACCGACGCGATCAAGGTGATCAAGACCGTCGCGGCGGATGGCATGGCGACCACCACTTTCCAGAACCTGGAATCCGCTCTCAGCGTCGGTACGGACATAACCGGAACGGCACGGCTGGGAGATGCCCTGAGCGGGATGCTGAGTCTCTCAGGGTTCCGGATGGCAACCGAGGCGGCGCCCGGTTCGGATCTGCCTACGAGCGAGACCCTGACCTGGAACGCACGTGCGAACGTCAACTGGACGGTACGCCCTGGGACCGCTGTCCAGACGATGCTCCATCATCGGGCGCCGACCAACGTGGAAGGTGGGCGCATAGCTTCCTTTACGGTTTTCACCGCGGCGCTCCAGCAGAAGGTGCTCGGGGACCGCGGCACCGTGGGACTGCGGATCATGGATCCGCTGAACACGATGAAGATGCGTTTCACTACCGCGGATGCGGTTCACAGCCAGAGCGCCTGGCGCAAACTGGAATCGAGAATGGCGCATCTGACGTTCAGCTACACGTTCGGTCAGCAGCCTCGCATCAGGCAGCGCGCTCCGCAGAACCAGGAGGACCCGCTACAGATCCAGATTCGCTAAACGAAGTGAAGGGGCATGACTTCCGGGTCATGCCCCTTTGTGCAGTAGCGAATCGGTGTAAGTTCGAGAGCGTGACTGCGGGGGGAACACGCGCTATCAGTTTTCCGAGCGAGTCTACGGCTCATACTCGAGCAGTTGCTTTACCTGATCGCGATACGCGCGGGTCGTGGTGATCTGCGCACCATCGTGCATGACCAGGACATACTCGCCGCGAAACCAGGGCTGAATTTCCCGAACCCGATCGAGATTCACGATTGCGGAGCGACTGACACGCACGAATCGTGATGGATTCAGACGCGTGGCGATTCGGGTCATCGTTTCGCGCATCGTATGGGTCTGAGCTCCGCAGATCACGTTCAGGTACTTGCCATCCGCTTCGATCCGATCGATCTGCGCGACCGGCAGCAGGATCGCACGCTCGCCGGTGCGAATCGCCAGTCGCTCGACGTAGCTGGTTTTCTGATGCAGATCCTTCAGAAGCGACAGGATGCTGCTGCTGTCCACCGTCGCGGCTGGCCCAAGGAGACGACGCCTCGCCCCGTCCAGCGCTGCTGCAAGCCGTTCCTCGTCGAATGGCTTCAGGAGATAGCCAATCGCATGAACCTGAAATGCACGAAGTGCATACTGATCGTAGGCGGTAACGAACAAAACCTCCGGAAGCCGGTCGGCCGGCAGCGACTCCAGTACTTCGAAGCCATTCATGCCGGGCATCTGCACGTCCAGGAGAACCAGATCGGGACGAAGCGACAGGATCGCGGAAAGCGCGGCTGTGCCACTATCGGCTTCCCCGATTAATTCAATATCACGGTGCTCCGTCAGCATCCCGCGCAGCAACTGACGTGCAAGCGGCTCATCATCGACGATGAGTGTTCGTATACGCTTCGTATTCTGAAGTGACGCCGTCATCCCTGAACTCCATCATGTGATTCCGCGTTACGGACTGGCAGGCGAATGGTCGTCGTCGTGCCGCCTCCCTCGCGCTCGCGCAGCACCAGAGCCGCTTTCTCCCCGTACAGATGCCTGATTCGGGTTGCCGTGTTTACAAGTCCCGTTCCGTTGCCGGACTCGCGTGGGGCTGCGTGCAGGCCCGCGCCGTCGTCCGATACCGTGATTTCCAGGAAAGCGGGGTGGCGGATCGCCTCCAGCCATATCGTCCCCTTCGCCTCGCGCGGTCCGACCCCGTGGACAAACGAATTCTCGAGCACAGGCTGCAGCATCATCCTGGGAACGAGCAGGTCGAGCGCAGTTGAATCGACCTTGCGGCGCAGCGTGATGCGATCTCCGAAGCGCACAAGCTGGATGTCGAGGTAGCTGTCGAGGAAGGCAAGCTCTTCGCGCAGCGGGACTTCCTGGCGAACATCATCCTCCAGCGATTGGCGGAGCAGATCGCTCAGCCGAATCATCATCTTGCGCGCTGCGTTCACATCCGTGCTCATGAGCGCGGAGATCGCGTGCATCGTGTTAAACAGAAAGTGGGGGTGGATCTGCATGCGCAGCAGATCCATCTGCGTCCGCGCGAGCGTCGTCTCCAGCTCTGATGCCCGGGTGCGCTGCTCCTTCTGCTCTTCATGGTACACCCACATCAAGGTGAGCCCCACCATGGCGAAGTACATGAACAGGAAGGCGATCGAGGTCGCCAGGTACAGCGGCCCGAGAGTGGCCAGGAAGCCGCCCGGTACCGCCCACGGCAGCACCCCGTCGATCAGCAGCCGGCTGGTGAACGACAGCGTGATGATGATCGCCACCACAACGAGTCCGGCAACCGTATGCAGCCCCATATTGCGCCAGACATGACGTCCTGCCGGAGGAAACTTCACCGCCAGTCGTACGATGATCGGCATGCATGCGGCCCACGCCAGCCAGATCGGCACTTCGATCGCGACGACATACCACAAATCCATCGGCCGGCCGGCAACGCGATAGCTGTAGTAATTGCGAAACGCAACGACCAACGCGACCGCGAGTGCGCCGATGCATGTATACACCCACGCACGGAGCGTCCAGCGGTCTGTCATGTTCGCAGGTAGTGTTGGCCTGTTGCCCATCCGTTTGGCGCCTCCGGAGTTGTACCGAGGAGGATGATAACAGGAGGCGAGAGTGCAATGCAGCCCGCAGTTGAATGCTTTGACAGATGAGGCGAGGGTGACGGCGACGGGGAAGTAAGGCGACGGTGACGGCGACGGCGAGGGCGAAAAAAACCGGATGGAGCATCGCGCACCGACATCGTACCTCGCAAGCCGAGCAAGGATGATCCAGCGGCCATTACCATCCCGCCGCCTCTGTCGCCGTCGCCGTCACCGTCGCCTCATGTCGTTTGTCCATTGTCGCCGTCGCCGGCGTCGATCTGCCCTCGCCTGTTTCGATCTCGTTCCCCGAAGCAGCGGTTTCACACCCGCGTAGTGCGAATTCACGACGCTCATCTTCCGGGCATCCACGGTCCTGGCGATCATTTCGAAATTCCATGACACAGGATCGGGGTCTCGCTCTGCTGTGGGTGCCCCTGCGGTGTGGCCCCGTCAGGCGAAGGCCGCAGCCGGGCTGCATTCGTTCTCCCGCGGAGCGTCCCGTGTCCAGATAAACCAGCAGTGCTGATGATCACTCTCGAAAATTTTGGCGTGTCCTACAAATCATTCTCGCTTCAACCGCTGACGCTCGAGCTTGGCGCGGATGAGTGTGTGGCACTCGTAGGCCCAAACGGCGCAGGCAAATCGACGACGATGAAGGGGCTGTCCGGCCGGTTGAAGGACTACACAGGGGAAATCCGGTTCCGGAGCTACGAGGTTCGTACTCTGCTTCCGCAATACCGGGCGTGGGTTGGCCTGTTACCGGAGAAGCTGCTCGGACTTGGGTGGATGACGGTATCGGAGCATCTGCGGTTCCTGCGCAGCTTCTACCCCTCATGGGATGATGCGTACGCACACACACTGCGCGAACGGCTCGAACTTCAGCCAGACGCTCGCGTGGGTACACTTTCGAAGGGGATGGCGGTGAAGCTGTCGTTCATCGCTGCCGAGGCTTACCGCCCGCCTGTGCTGCTGCTGGACGAACCCACGTCCGGATTGGATCCGGTGGTGAGGCGCGAACTGATCGGTTTGATCCGGGAACTCGCAGATCGAAAGGAATCGCGACTCATCGTGTTCTCGACGCACATCCTCGAAGATGTCGAGTTTGTCGCCGATCGCGTCATCATGTTGAGGGCCGGGGCTCTGGTTAGCGACGAGTCCATGGCAAATTTGCAACGCAACGCGCGGGGCGGCTCCGTTTCGGGCCTGCTTTTCGATCAGCTATCCGCGGGTGGGATGCGCGCATGATGCGAAGTGTGGATGCCGATGCGGTTCGCGCGCTGGTCCGAGTCGAGATCCAGCGGCAGTGGCCACAGTTTCTCAAGATGTTCGCTGTCATGGGAGCTATCCTGCTGGTCGCGATTTTCACAGGCGGATCGCGCGATAACGGTTTTGCGGCAGGGCTCGGCGCATCGCTTCTGCTTGGATTGCCGGCGCTGGCCGCGATGCAGATCATGCGCGACAGGCTCGATGGCAGCCTGGAGTTCTTCTGCTCGCTTCCGGTCACCGGCGAGACGATGGCGGCGGCGCGGTTCACTGTTCTCGCAGCAATCGCGCTGCTGACGGCCGTGCTGAATCTGGCAGCACTGGTGCTTACCGACGCTGCTGCCCGGCTGGATTATCCGAACCTTGCAGTTTACGTCGGCACATTCGGTCTGGGCTGGGCAGTGCCTCTGGCCCTTGGGGCCACCACGTGCGCACTCGGCAGTCGCTTCCGCATGGAAACCGTGCTCATGTTGCCCTTCGGTGTGCTGATCTGCATCGCTGCTTTCGGCGCCACGATCTCCCGTTACCTCGCGGCCTCCTCTGCCGCCGCTCCGCTGCGTCAGATCTTCGTTGCAACCTGGTTTGTGCCTGTTGCCACGCTTGCAGCGTTCATCGTGTGCATCACGATCACCTTCGCTGCTTTCCGTTTCACCGCATCCAGCCTCGCCGCGTTCGTGCCCGCGCCGGATCGACGATGATGACCGGGATCGCCCCGGAAGGGGGTTCTCACAGAGGAAATCTGAGGGGAATATCGAGGGCACGAAGGCTTGCCACGATCCTTGATCGTATCCGGCCACCAGCCCGAACCTGGTTTCGTTTCAAACTTTGAAGACAATTTCTTCCGCGCCCGGCTTATTGATTGGATTCGGCGATCAACAAGCCGGGCTCTGTGTCCTCTCCATTAAACCTCTGTGGCCTCCTTGAGAAACGCTTTCTGCTGCCGTGAGAAATGCTGTCTACTCGCGTGAAATGGCGTGAGGAACGCTGCTCGGCTGGCGGGAGAAACCGCTGATTGGCTGGCGCAAAGCTCTCCTTTTTGTTACTTGTGCGATGGCATGATTACGGTCCCGTTGCATCTTATGCCGGCTGGCAGGGGTGGCTTCGGGGCTGATTTCGCGTCATGGCGAGCATTTTTCCTTCGGTACATCAGTTCGCGGCGACGTGAACGATTCCCACCAAAGGAGGTGGCCACAATGGACCGGCGCAAGGTCTGGGTAGCAGGGGCAGCGTTGCTGCTGGCAGGGTGCATGGAGGAGCACGAGCCGCTCGGGCTCGAGCAAGAGCCGGGGCCGGAAGCGCCGCAGGGGGCGCTCACGTGCGAGGTGAACGTGCGAGGCGGAAGCCTCTCCTGCACGCCAATGCAACCCAAACTCCCGGCAGGGGCGTCGGGTGTGGTGATCGGCGGGCAGGGGATCAATGTGCTGCTCGAGTCCACGAATGTCAGCTATGACGACGTGAGCGAGGTGTTCAGCGCGGATGTGACCGTGCGGAACCTGCTCACCCAGGCTCTCGGTACGACGGACGGGTCGAGCATCGACCCGAATGGTGTCCGGGTCTTCTTCCACACATTGCCTGCCGTGACGGTGGGGAGCGGCGTGGTTACCGTGAAGAACGCGGACGGCACGGCTGTGTTCACCGGACCGCCGGCGCCGTACTTCCAGTACGACCAGGTGCTCAGCCCGGGCAAGGTCTCGCTGCCGCGGAACTGGCAGTGGGATGTGCCGGCGAGCGTGGAGACCTTCACCTTCACGGTGTACGTGAGTGCAGCCGCGGCGGCGGAACAGGACATCGAAGCCGGGCTCAGCATTGATGCGAAGACGATCGGCGCGGGTGAGGTGTACAGTTGCGGCCTGACCGTCAGCGGGGCGGCGTACTGCTGGGGCAGCGGAGGGTGGGGGCAGCTAGGCAACAACGACAACGAGGATCAAGCCACACCCGTGGCCGTCAGGGCGCCGGCGGGCGCATCGTTTGCCTCGATCAGCACCGGAACCGAGCACGCGTGTGCGATCACGACCGCTGGAACGGCCTACTGCTGGGGAAGAAGTACCGATCACAGGCTCGGCAATGGGTCGTTGACCTTTCAATTCCAGCCGTCGGCGGTCAAGGCGCCTGCCGGTGTGACGTTTGTTTCGATCGATGCCGGGACGTCTTCTTCGTGTGGTGTCACGTCTGCCGGGGTGGCTTACTGCTGGGGATCTGCTGCCCTCGGCAGTGACGCGTCCACTCCTCGAGGTACACCGGTGGCGGTCGATGCGCCAGCGGGCGTGACCTTCGCTTCGATATCGGTCGGGGAGGAACACGCGTGTGCGGTCACAACCAGCGGGACTGCCTACTGCTGGGGAAGCAATGCGCAGGGCCAACTCGGTAATCCCGCCAGCGGAGGCTCTTCGCTCACGCCGGTGGCGGTCGCAACACCGGCGGGTGTGACATTCGTTTCGATCAGCGCCGGAACCAGCCACACCTGTGCGATTACGCCCTCTGGAGCGGCCTACTGCTGGGGAGAAGGTGGATACGGCCAGCTCGGCAACGGGTCGTTCGACAACCAATCCTTGCCGCAACTCGTCTCTGCGCCAGGGGGCAGGTCATTTGCTTCGATCAGTGCAGGACGGAGGCACACGTGTGCTATCGCGTCCACTGGGGCCGCCTACTGTTGGGGCGAGGGTGCAGAGAGACAAATCGGCAACGGCGGGAGTTCAAACTATTCCACGCCGGTGGCGGTCACGGCTCCCCCAGGAGCGAAGTTCGTCGCCATCGCCGCCGGCAGGTCTCACACGTGTGCTACCACAGCCGCCGGGGCAGCCTATTGCTGGGGAACGAATAACTCGGGTGAGATCGGCAACGGTTCATCGAATTTCTATCAAACCACGCCCGGGGCCGTTTCGAACATCACCAATTTCGCGTGGCTGAACGTCCCCGGCGACCAAACTCTGACGCCCTCGGCCTTCACAGCCTACGCGTTCGCCGGGAACGTGTTGTCCCCGCAGAATGCCGTCTGCCCGGCGGCAGGATCGGCTGCTCCCCGCCACGCGTGAGGGGCCGGCCACGCGTGAGGACCCGGCCAACGTGAGGACCCGGCCACACGGGAGGACCCGGCCACACGCGAGATCCCGGCCGGTCTCCTTCACCCGCGGCATTCTCCTGCTGGCTTTGTTAGCGCTCGGCTGCGGGCGGGACGGCCCGGCTGCACCCGCGTCCGGGCTGCAGCTCGAGGTGACCGGGCGGCTCGAGCGCGGGGCGACGGTGTCGCTCCGCGCTTCCGCTGCCACGGCGGTAAAGTGGTCGGCCGAGCCGGCAAACGCGGTGGAATTCCTCCCGGGCGTTGGCGTCCGACTTCTCCAGACCGGGTCGGTAACCCTTCGGGCGGAGGCGGACGGGCAGAGCGGCGAGCTCGGGATCGACGTGGCACCCCCACCGACCATCGTTTTCGACATGCTCCGCGACGGCAACCGCGCGATCTACCGGGCAGCGCTGGACGGCGGGGACCTGGTGCAACTGACCACCCTGGATGGTGAAAACCGTGACCCCACGGCCGCGGCCGGAACGGTGGTCTTCGTGAGTTACCTCGACGGAGTGGGTCAATTGTATTCGGTGCCGCTCGCGGGCGGGTCGGTGAAACGACTCACGAACAGCATCGGCGAGAAGGCGAGCCCCGCACTCTCGCGCGATGGCCGACGCCTCGCCTTTACGAACTCCGTAAGCGGGGTGCCCAGACTCTGGATCGCGGCGGTGGACGGCAGCGGCGCCGCACGCGCTTCTGCCGGTTTCGGACACGGTGGTGCGATCGAGGCGGGCCCGAACTGGGCGCCGACAGCGGACAGGGTCGTTTTCGTATCCACAACGAGCGGTAACGCAGACCTCTACCTCTTCTCGACGGGCTCGACCAGGGTGGACACGCTGCTCAACGCACCCACGCCCGAGGTCGAACCGGCGTGGAGCCCGGACGGCGCATGGGTGGCATTCACGTCAGCCCGCGGCGGACAGACGGACCTGTATACGATCAGCGTCGTGACTCGCGAGGTGCGCCGCCTGACCGATCGCGCGGAAACAGACGCCTCGCCTGCCTGGCTCCCCGACGGCCGGCTGGTTTACGTCGCCTGGGTCAATAACGTCCCGCGCCTGCGCTGGCTCGATCCCTCGGACCCGGTCGAAGTCCATGAGATTCCGATCGGCGACGGAACGGTCGGCCGGGTGTCGGGCGCGTGGTGAACGTGCGACTGGCGCAAGGCACAATCACGGTGGATCGCGCAACCGCCGCGCCGCCCGGGGCGCGTGGGCGGTTTGGCGAGCGGTGAATCGCTCAACCGCGGAGCTGCCCAGGGCGCGTGGGCGGTTGACGGCGGCGAACTGCCCAATCGCGGGGCTGCCCGGGGCGCGTGGGCCGTTGACGGCGGCGAATCGCCCAACTGCGGAGCTGCCCAAGGGCGTGGGCGGTTGACGGCGGCGAATCGCCCAACCGCGGAGCTGCCCGGGGCGCGTGGGCGGTTGACGGCGACGAATCGCCCAATCGCGGGGCTGCCCGGGGCGGGTGGGCGGTTGACGGCGGGTGAATCGCCCAACCGCGGGGCCGCAGAGAGCTGGGTGGGCGATTCACTCCGTATAGGCTGGTGAATCGTCCGACGAGCAAAGGGTTCGACCCGACGGGCGGACGATTCACCCCTCCCGGGCAAGTCAATCCCCCACGCGCGAAAAAAACGGCGGTCAATGGGCGATTGGACGGCGGCGAATCGCCCAATCGCGGGTCCGACTGGGGCGGGTGGTCAGTTGACGGCGGCGAATCGCCCAATCGCGGGGCCGACTGGGGCGGGTGGTCAGTTGACGGCGGCGGAGCTCCCCAATCGCGGGGCCGACTGGGGCGGGTGGTCAGTAGACGGCGGCGGAGCTCCCCAATCGCGGGGCGGCCCGCAGCGGGCGGGCGGTTGACGCCCGCAGATCGCCCGGTTCAGCCGGATGGGCGTGCGCTGCGCCCTCGACGATCACGCGGGCGCGCATGGCGGGGTGTGGCTCGCAGTGGTACTCGAAGGTGCCGGCCGCGCTCAACACCGTGCTGAAGGTGCCTTCGAACGGCAGCAGCGGTGAGGCCCACGTGTCGTCGTCGGCAGTGGTCGTGTGCGCCATGCGTTGATTCGCCTGCGATTCGCAGTTGATCCAGGTCACGCGCGTGCCGGGCCTCACCCGCAGTTCCGCCGGATGAAACGCAAAGTCACGGATCACGACCACGCCGAGGTTGCCGACCGTGCTCGAGTCGATCGGCAGTGAACAATCGACCAGCGCACCGAGGCCGGCGGGTTCGCTTCGTTCGGAGAAACACGCTGCGAGCAAAACGGCACCGAGCACGGACAGAAGCAACCACGCTCTCATGCGCCACCTCCCTTAACGACAACGCGACCTTTCATGAAGGGGTGCGGCGTGCAGGTGTAGTCGTACTCGCCGGGCGCATCGAACACGCGCTGGTAGACGCCACCGTTGGCGCGAATCGCTCCCGAATCAAACCGCTTCTGTCCATCGGTAACGGTGTGTTCGAGCGGGTCGTGGTTCACCCACCGCACCAGGGTCCCGGGCTTTACTTCGATGTTGTCCGTGACGTATGCGAGCCCTCGAATCTCGATCGTCACCGTGTCGGCGACGCTGCTCGATACCGTTGTGGCGGCGGCTGGAGCCGCGCGTCGGAAGTAGCGCATGAGTGTGATGGGCACAGTGAACTCGAAGCCATATCGCACACCTCCATCGCCGCGCGAGGAGCCCTGCAGTGTGCCGGTCGCTGTATTGGTCGCGTGCAGCGAGACCGTATGCGGCGTGTGCGGGATGCGCGTCTGCACACCCGCACCCCATGCGGTTTCCTGCGAACCATCGAGCAGCCTTACGATGTCGCCACTCAGCGTGACCGGTCCGAGGGCCACGAGTGCACCGCCTCCGGCGGCGAATGCGCTCTCGCGATCGTAGGCGCGGGTAAAGCCGCGGAAGGTCGCGAGCGCACGCACCAGGCCGAAGCGCCGGGTGAGATCGATCGCGCCGTCGACACTCCGTGCCGCGTTGTTGTACGACGCCTGCACCCCGAGCTGAAGTGGCGCATCGTCACGCGGGAACAGCGATACCCGCGCAAACGGCTCCCACTCGTTCGGGTAGTTCGCGATCACCGTCGATGCGGTCGCATAATTGAATCCGAGTAGCAGCCAGCGCGCCGGCGTGTAGCCGAGCAGGAAGGTCGGCGAGTTCGTCACCTTGTGCGCAGGGCCGCTGCTGTGCTGGAAGCGGTGCAGGAAGTGAAAGTAGGCCTGCCCCGAAACACCACTCCAGCCGCCGCTCAGATTCGGCGTCCGCTCGACGGTAGCTTGCGCGACAAGCAGCCCGGGCAGCAGCGCAATCAGCAATGCGACCCGCGACGCAGGCACGAGCGTGTCCCGCGTAACGATCGGTGCACGCAGCCCCGCACGCAGGACGGCAGCGAGTAGCGCACCGCGATTGCATCGGCTACTGGACACGGATCACACCCGTCATGCCTGCGTGAAGCGTGCACAGGTACTCGAACGTGCCTGCGGTGTTGAAGATGTGCTCGAAGGTGGCGCCGTTCCCGAGTTCTGTGCTCGACCATTGCGAATGCCCATCCGGCGTCACCGTGTGCTGCGCGCCCGAGTTGTTGACCCAGCGCACACGGGTCCCGCGGTTCACGGTCACATCGCCTGGAGAGAAGCTTGCGCCGAGGGCTTCGATGACCGTCGTCGGCGTGAGGTTCACAATCGAGAAGTTCACCATCGCGGTCTGCCCTGCCGCAACGGTCGCGCTTTTGTCCGCAGCCTCGCCCTGGGCAAGGGAATAGCCGTTTGGGACGGCGAGGTGCACGTTGTAGGCGCCCGGGACGAGGTCTGCGAACTGATAGCTGCCATTCGCGCCCGATGCGATCGCCCGGGTCACCCCCGCTGCGGTCAGCGTGAGCGTTGCGCCCGCAACGCCGGTCTGTCCTTCGCGTACCGCCCCGCTGACAATTCCGGTCGTCGCGGCGGCCGTGGCCAGTGTGAAGTTCACCGTGGCCGTCTGGTTTGCCGCGACGGTCGCCGCCTTGCTCGCCGTCTCCCCAGTCGCGAGCTGCAGCCCGTTCGGCACTGTGATCGCCACCGTGTAGGAGCCCGCAGGAAGATTCCCGAAGCTGAACGCTCCGGTTGACGAGGTCGTGGCCGTGCGCGTCGCGCCGCCCCCAAGCGAAACAGTGACCCCCGCAACGCCGCTCCCGCCGTTGCGCACGCTGCCACCAATCGCTCCGGTTTGGTCGTAATTCACGCCGGTGCCGCCGCCGCCATCGCCGCCGCACCCCAGCACCAACAACAGGACCAGCCCACTCGACAGCCCGCTTCGCATGGTTTGCCTCCCGTGCAGATTGGTTACGATTATGGCCTGAACTGCTGAATTGCATGTTGATTCGTTAGAATAACGCGCGTGTTCGTGTTGGTTTGACAGTTTCGTCGTGGTGCGGGCTTAGGTGAGGGTGAGGTGAGGAGAAACGGCCGGGCGGCGGGTACGTGTACGGGAAAGGGAACGGGCGCGTAACACGACCACGGGAGCGGGAACGCGCACCGGCACGGGCACGAGAAAGTCAACTGCGACACCTGGGTTAGGGTGAGGAGTGAGGGTGAGGGTGTGGGTATGGGTGTGGGTGTGGGTGTGGGTGTGGGTGTGGGTGTGGGTGTGGGTATGGGTATGGGTATGGGTATGGGTATGGGTATGGGTATGGGTATGGGTATGGGCGTGGGGGAATCAGGGCTCGAGCGGGAGCGCGAGCGACTCCTTGGCGGTGTGCAGGACGATGGTGGTTTTGGTCGAGGCGACGGTGGGGATGGGCTGGATCTGCTCGTCGAGGAGATGGGCGAGGGCGTCGGTATCGGCGACGCGGACCTTCACGAAGAAGCAGTCCTCGCCGACGACGCGGTGGACTTCCTGAACGGCTGGGATCTGGAGCAGCGGTTCGATGGTCTGGGCAGTGCGGGCGCCCTCGGATGTGCGGATCATGATGTAGGCGACGAGGCTGTAGCCGAGGCGCCGCGCGTCAGTGAGAGTGGTATAGCCGCGGATGATCCCGTTGTCTTCGAGTTTGCGGATCCGCTGGTAAATGGCGGAGGGGGTGAGGCCGACCTGCCGTGCGATCTCGGCGTTGGCGATGCGTGCGTTGTCCTGCAGGATGCGCAGGATGGCGCGATCGGTTTCGTCGAGGCTGTCGCCTGTCGTGCTCAGGTTCAGGATGGGGGCAGGCTGGTTCATGGCCGGGCTCTCACGATCAGAGGTCGATGGCTGAATGTAATGGAGTCGGCATCGAACTCGAAATAACGAAAACGAATCGAAACCGAAACCGAAACCGAAATCGAAATCGTGGGGGATCAGCGATCGCGGTCCTCAGCCAGGTCGCGGGCGTAGTCGCGGGCCCATTTGGCCGGGGCGTTGCGCAGCGTCTGGATCGCGTCGCGGTTGCCTTCGCGAGCCTGCTTCTTCAGTTCGCGTTTTGCGGCCGCGCGGTCTTCGGGCGTGGATTTGTGCCAGGGATGGGGCGGGTGCGGCCTGTGCTGTCGTCGGGCGGGGCGTTCGTTGCGAACACCGAGTTGATCGGCGAGTGAGAAGAAGTCGTTTGCGACGTCACGCTGCGTAGGCAGGCGCAGCTTTCTGAGATCCGAGTTCACGCGTTTGGCGGGATCGGATGTGAGATCGTCCTGGAACTCCTGCCGCACCTGTCCCGCGCTTTGATAGTTCCTGTAGCGCTCCTGCTGCGCGCGGGTTTTCTGCTTCACGCGTTCGAGTCGCTGCTGGTCGCTTTCGCCGAAGCGATCCGGCGAAGCGCGCAGGACCGGTTGCCATGCGCGCTGCTCGAGGAAGTCGATCAACTTCTGCTTGCGTTGTTCCACGCTGCACCGTCCAGTGGATCGGGCCGTGCGGGCCGGGGTGTCTCGTCCGGTCTGATGCATCGACGACAGGTCGCAACCCGCATGCCCTGACGGTTATGCGGGGATGGTGTCGGCGGCCCGGCGCATTTCTGCGAGATCGATCTTCTGCATGCCGAGCATGGCGGTGGTCGCGCGCTGGGCGCGGCCCGGGTCCGGATCGCCGAGCAGCTTGAACAGCTCGGTCGGGATAATCTGCCACGACAGGCCGTAGCGATCCTTCAGCCAGCCGCATTGCGAAGGCTGCCCGCCCTCCTCTGTCAGTCGTGCCCAGAGTGTGTCGACTTCATCCTGGCTGTCGCAGTTCACGAGCAGCGAAATCGCCTCGGTGAACTTGAAGTGTGGCCCGCCATTGAGGGCGAGGAACTCCTGTCCGTCGAGTTCGAACTTGACGTTCATCGCCGTGCCGGCCGGCATCGGGGAGCCTTCCGGGTAACGCGCGACGTGTACGATCCGGGAGTTCTTGAACAAAGACGTGTAGAACTGCGCCGCTTCTTCGGCCTGCTGGTCGAACCAGAGATAAGTTACGATCTTCTGCATGATTCCCGCTTTCGTGTGATCGAGTGGTGAATTACGGGGGCGCTGTGTGCCCTCCCGTCTATTCGTCGAGGCAGCCGTCGGAAATTCGACATGTGATCACAATCCGCCCGCGGTCGGTGAACACGTCGGATCACGCTTCATTTGTGAACGGCTTCTCGAGGCGACTGTCAGCGGCGATGTACAGGCGCTCATGGCTGCGCTTGCGGCGGCGTAGTGCTCCTGATTTGTGAGATCAGGTGCGGCGGACCTCGTACCGCAACTGTGCGAAGGCATCTCCGTACTGCTGCACCGAAACGAGACGGAGCGGCGGATTTACAATTCGGCGCGGCAGGAGTGGGAAGCCGCTGCCGAGTGTGACCGATGCGACCGTCACGATCAGTTCATCCAGCAGTCCCTGATCGTAAAACTGCCCGGCCAGATCGCCACCACCAACCACCCAGATGTTCTTGCCCGCCGCGGCCGCAACGATGTCGTCGTAGAAATTCCGCACATTGCCGCGAACATAATGGATGTTGCCCTCCACACGAGGCAGTTCGCGACTTGAGAATACCCACACTGGCTGCGTGTACGGCCAGGCCTGTGGGTTGTCGGAGCCGAGACGGACATGATGTTCGAGCAGCCATTCGTAGGTGGAAGACCCCATTACCGCCGCACCGACGTTTGCAATGAACTCATCGTAATCGCTCGTCATGGAAAACTGCATCAGCCAGTCGAGCGAATGGTTTTCATCGGCAAGAAAGCCGTCGAGGCTGGTAGCCGTGTAGTATTGTGTTTTCATCCGATGATTTCGATGGTGAAGTTCCGAGGTCGGCGGTGCGTCTTTACCTCACCGCAATTGCGGACAACTTAAGCGTTCAGGCAACCCGCCCGGCTGCCACGCTGTCAGCCTGTTCGCGCTTTGTCGATTCCTGCTTTCCACACAGCCATCCGCGCTCTCAATGCGTTCTGCAGTTACGACCACGGAGGAGGGGGATAGAAGAGTTGATACCACCGGCAGGAGCGGAATAGAAGGTTGATACCACGGCAGGAGCGGGAAAGAGGATGTAGGATCGGGGGAGGAGCGGGCTCACCTGCAGGATGATACAGGAAACCGCAGGAGCATCAGGTGGGCGGTCCTGACGCACCTGCGGTTACCTGCTTCATCCCGCATCTCCCTGCTTCATCCCGCTCCTCCCCCGATCCTGCGTTAGCAAAGATCCTGTGTCCCGGTCCTGCCGTTACGCAGTTACGACCACGGCAGGAGCGGGAAAGAGGATGTAGGATCGGGGAAGGAGCGGGCTCAACTGCAGGATGATACAGGAAACCGCAGGAGCATCGGGTGGGCGGTCCTGACGCATCTGCGGTTACCTGTTTCATCCCGCATCTCCCTGCTTCATCCCGCTCCTCCCCCGATCCTGCGTCAGCAAAGATCCTGTGTCCCGCTCCTGCCGTTACGCAGTGAAAGTTTCTCCGGTCCCGGGATGTTTGCGAGTTCAAGCGACGGTTGCGTAGGACAAACCGAGCGTCTGTGCCTGAACCGGCGTAGTTGTTGCCGTCCCCCCAGCACTTCGTCCTGAAATGGCAGGAACGCATGGCGGCTGGACACGACACAATCTCAGGCCCGCGGATGGCACTGAGTATCGGGCTGTACGTGCTTCTCGGCTTTCCGCTGGTCGCCTATCTATGGCATACCCTCAATGTTCTGTTCGGCGGGGATTTCCGGCCCATGCAGGTCCTGCTTGCACTGCCTGTGGCGGTTCTGCTGTATCTGCTGCTCAGGTCAATGGCACGAACGGTCAGTGGCTGGGAAGGGGAAAGACACCCAGGGCGACGGGAGGAGACTTGAGGGAACGTGATGAAGCGGGGCTTGTTCCGGCAACCGGTTCGGATTATCCGGAGGAAACCGAGTTGAGTCCGGGCGAAGAACCGACAACCACGGGGACGCTGTTCGCAGTGATGATCATCCTGATGATCATCGCGGCGGTGTGGGTCATCGTGTATCTGCGTTTGCTGGACCGATGAGGTAACGATGAAGGTCCATACCTACGAGAAGGCATTTCTTGCGGTCGGGATCGTCGTTCTGGTGGCGTGCATGATTGCGCTGGTGTACGCGTCGCTGGTTCACGGTATCCATCTGCCCGGTTCGAGCGGGCGCATTCACCCGGCGGAAGTGACGAATACACCACCCTTCGATAAACCCGGCGTCTACCAACGAGGCCCGAACGCCTACGAGGCGATCATGATCGGGCGCGCGTGGAATTTTCAGCCTGTGGAGATCCATGTCCCGGCAGGTGCCGACATCACGTTCACGGCAACCACTGTGGATGTGTTGCACGGCTTCAACATCGAAGGCACACGACTCAACATGATGCTGATCCCGGGCCAGATCAGCCGAAACCAGTATCGGTTCAAGGAGCCGGGTGAACATCTACTGATCTGCCACGAGTACTGCGGGCTGGGGCACCACCTGATGTATGGCAAGGTGATCGTGCATCCGGCCGGTACGCCGCTCCCGGAGAGCTGATGGCGAGGCTGACATCGATTGTGCTCGATCCGAATGGCTACGACCTGCCGGATCACCAGCGCCGGGTTCTGCGCTGGACCATTTACATCGGGTATGCTGCGCTGGTTGCGGGCGTGTTCCACGGGCTCGCCAATGCACTTTCCTACGCCGGCATCACGATTCTCGGATGGTTCCCCGGGCTGCGCACGTACTATCAGGGGCTGACCGCGCACGGCGTTGCCAACGTGCTGATCTTCACGTTCTCGTTCGGCAATGCGTTCCTGCCACTGCTGACCGCACGTGCGCTGGCGAGACCGCTGAACACGGGATTGCTGTGGAGTTCGCTGATCGCACTTGTGGTTGGCAACATCCTCACGATCTACGCGGTGGTGAGCAACCAGGCGACGGTACTCTACACATCGTACGCACCGCTGCAGGCGCACTGGACGTACTATCTCGGGCTTGCACTCGTGGTGGTCAGCACCTGGCTGGCACTCGCGAACATGCTCGTTGCGCTGGTCGGGTGGAAGAAGGAGCACCGCGGCGATCGCATTCCGCTGCTCGCCTATATCTCGGTGACATCGTACGTGATGTGGCTGCTCGCATCCCTGCCGATTGCGGTCGAGTTCCTGGTCTTTCTGCTTCCATGGTCGCTCGGGATTCGCGAACACGTCGACCCGCTGCTCACGCGTACGCTGTTCTGGTTCACCGGGCACGCGATCGTTTATGCGTGGCTGTTGCCGGCCTATGTGTCGTGGTACGCACTGATCCCGCGCCAGGTCGGCGGTGCACTGATCAGCGATTCGTACACGCGCATCGTCTGGATCCTGTTCCTGCTGCTCTCGATCCCGGTTGGGTTCCATCACCAGTATGTCGACCCCGGCATCTCGAACGGACTGAAGGCCATGCATGGTGTGCTGACGTTCGGTGTCTTCTTCCCATCGCTGGCGACGGCATTCTCCGTGATGGCCGCGCTCGAGATCGGGGGGCGACGCGCCGGAGGGAAAGGACTGTTCGGCTGGGTTGGCAAATTGCCCTGGGGGAATCCGTCGGTTACAGCGCAGATCCTCGCGATGCTCACCTTCGTGCTCGGCGGTGCGACCGGGCTCGTCAACGCGAGCTTCACGATGAACCAGGTGATCCACAACACGGCGTGGGTGCCGGGCCACTTTCATATGACCGTCGGCTCCGCGGTCGCGCTGACCCTGATGGGTGTGGCCTTCTGGCTGATCCCGTACCTGACCAGGCGCGCGCTGTTCAGCCGCAAACTCGCGCTCGCGTCGGCGTGGATCTACACGATCGGGGTGCTGATCTTCGCGCGCGGCATGATTGCGGGCGGCCTCGATGGCATGCCGCGCCGCACCTTTCTCGCCGAGGCGGCCTACAGCAATCCCGCGTGGCGACTCGATGGCATCGTCACCGGAATCGGTGGAACGATGATGTTCACCGGCGTGATGCTCTTCTTTATCGTGATCGGACTCACGATTGTGGCCGGCAGACGCGAGGGTGCACCCAGAGATATTCCGGTATCCCAGACGCTCACCGCACCCGCGAAGCACGGCTGGGAGCTTGCGCTCGATCGCATCGGCGTCTGGTCGATCGTCGCGATCGTGCTGATCCTGATTGCGTACGGACCTTTCCTGCTTGGTTACAGGATCATCCCGATTTCCCCCGGCTTCCGCCTGTTCTGACCCTCACTGAACAGGGCGGAAGCCCGCAATCTCGGCGCAGCCACTTCTGAACAGCGTGCTCAATTCGTAAAATACCGCGGCTGTGAGAGCGGCGTACGTTCGCCGCGGTATACGATGGGGCACGATGTTTCTGATTGATCGCATCATACTGATTGCCGGGATTCTGCTGCTGGTCGGGATCGCGTCGAGCAAATTTTCGGCGCGGTTCGGCGTGCCGGTACTTGTCCTGTTCCTGCTCGTCGGGATGGTTGCGGGCTCCGAGGGGCTGGGCGGGATCGCCTTCGAGGATTACAGACTCGCGCACGCAATCGGTACGATTGCACTCGCGTTGATCCTCTTCGACGGTGGCCTGCGCACACCGATGCGTTCGATCAAATCGGTGTGGAAACCCGCCTTTGTGCTCGCTACCGCAGGCGTGTTGGTCACTTCGCTCATCACGGGATATGCAGCGGCCAGCATCCTCGGCGTCACACTGCTCGAGGGCATGCTGCTGGGCGGAATTATCGGCTCGACGGATGCGGCTGCGGTGTTTGCGGTGCTCCGGTCCGGCGGTGTGCGTCTGCGCAAGCGGCTCTCCGCTACGCTCGAGGTCGAAAGCGCATCGAACGACCCGATGGCGATCTTCCTGACCGTCGGCCTCATCGCGGTTCTGCAGGGAAACGCGGAACTCGGCCCGGATCTGCTCGGGATGTTCCTGCGTCAGATGGTGATCGGCGGGATCGTGGGTCTGCTGATCGGCCGCGCCGGCAGCAGCCTCGTGAATCGCATGAACCTCGAAGCCGCGGGAATGTATCCGCTGCTCGCGACCGGCGTCGGCCTGGTCAGCTTCGGCACCGCAGCAGCGCTCGGCGGAAGCGGATTCCTCGCCGTCTACATCACCGGCATCGTGCTCGGGAATGCGAAGCTCGTGTTTCAGCGCGGCATTTTCTTCTTTCACGACGCCGCCGCCTGGCTCAGTCAGATCCTGATGTTCATTGTGCTCGGGCTGCTCAGCTTCCCCAGCCGACTCATCGCAGCCGCGCCAGGTGGGCTGCTCATCGCACTCGTGCTTGTGTTCATCGCACGGCCCGTCGCGGTCTTTCTCTCGACGCTGCCATTCGGCTACACTCGCCGCGAGCTGCTCTTCATCTCCTGGACCGGACTCAAGGGCGCCGTTCCCATCACGCTCGCAACGTTTCCGCTCATGATGGGACTATCCGTCGGACCGCTGCTCTTCGATGTCGTGTTCTTCGTCGTGCTGCTGTCCGCACTCATCCAGGGCGTGACGCTCTCCTTCGTCGCGCGCCGACTCGGACTTGAAATGCCACCGGCCCCCGAAGCACCGATCAGCCTCGAATTGACCTCGCTGCGAAACGTCAACGGCGACATCGTCGACTACACCATCTCCAGCGACTCTCTGGCCGCAGGCAAAACGATCCGGGAACTCGAACTGCCGGAAGAAGTCGTCATCGCCCTGCTCTCGCGCGGACAGGACATCATCCTGCCCAAGGGAAGAACGCAACTCGAACCGGGCGACCATGTTTTTGTTGTGCTCAGGCCGGGGATGCGCTACGCCGTCGATCGCATCTTCAGCCGGGTTGGCGAAGGACGATTCGAGCAGGTTCAGGTAAAGGGCGTCAACCCGGATTGAGTGCTGGCGGCCGCTCCACCGCCGGAACTCGCACAGCGCGGACTGCGGCGGTCAGGCCCCTCGGGGAAGAACGGTGTACACCCGCGCGATGAACTGGTGGAACTCCTCCATGAACTCGCGCAGGAATGCTTCCGTGTCCGGTACAGTGACCTTCCCATCATCCGTGATCAGACCGGGCTCAAACTGAATGTACGCCTCCAGCGATGTCATCTGCGGCGAGTTGCAGAAGGCGAGGATCGTGCGCATATGCTGCTGCCCGACGGCAGTCCCGATCTTGCCCGGTGAGGTCCCGATGATCGCGGATGGCTTATGCGTAAACGAGTTCTGGCCGTAGGGTCGGCTCGCCCAGTCGATCGCGTTCTTCAGTCCGCCGGGGATCGACCGATTGTACTCCGGCGTCACGAACAGAACCGCATCCACCGCCTTGATCGCATCCTTATACGCCCGGGCCACAGGCGGGTAATCCGCGTCGTAGTCATAGCTGTAGAGCGGCAATTCGCGAAACGAGATCTCGCTCATCACCAACTGCTCCGGCGCGAGCTTCACCAGTGCATTCGCGAGTTTGCGATTGAGCGACTCCTTCGCCAGGCTCCCGACAAAATACCCTACGCTGTACTGCGCCATGCGCACCCACCCTCCGTTTCAGAATCGCAGAATAAGGAATGCATTTCCTGCGCCCGACGACCGTTGTGTACTCATAAAAGGGTACGATTTCGGCAGCGATGACGCGAGGGGGCTGGAGAAAAAAGTTGGCCTTTTCTGGCCGGAATTGATGTACATTTGCGGACGGGCGAAGCAGCCCGATCAGTGTCCTCGTCCTGGCCGGGCGGCTCGAACGTGAAGATCGAGTGCGAAACGGAGGAAGACAGATGCCGGGAGCGAGGGCGCCCGAAGCGGCGCGCAAGGAGCAGATCCTGGAGGCAGCATTGCGGGTTGCGATGCGGGATCGGCTCGAAGGGTTCTCGACTCGCAATGTCGCGAAGGAGGCGGGGCTGAGTCATGGTCTGGTCTTCTTTCATTTCCTCACCCGCGAGCGATTGCTGGTTGCTCTGGTCGACTTCGTGGTCAAGCAGGTGAAGATCGAGCAGCCTCCGGCCGAAGTGCTCGCGATAGCTTCGCCGGTCGAGCGGCTGTTCGAGTTGCTGCGGGTTCAACTTGCGCATTGGGTGGAGAACCGTCAGCGCACAGAGTTGTTCTTCGATTTCTGGGTAGCGGGGATGCGGCATCCGGAGATTCAGGAGCGCGTGCGCGCTGCAATGCATGAGTATCGTCAGAATTTCCAGGCGGTCGCGGCGGAGATCCTTCGTAGCGCGAAGCTGCCGGGAGCGACTGCTGCGGGGCTGGCCGCACTCGCTGTTGGCATCCTGGATGGGGGTGCGCTGCAGTTCAACTTCGATCCCGACAATTTCCCATTGGACGAGTTTCTGGCTGCGACGCGTGCTGTGCTCGGGACGCTGAACCTGACGGTTGCGGCTGGCTGACGGACCGGTGGTCCTCCATACGCGTTGGAAAGCCTGCGCCTTGTGCATGGCCGTCGCGGTGTGAAACAGCGTCGTTCGGGCTGCGTCTGTACCTGGCGCAGCCTGAACGACATGTCTTACTCTACGGTACGATGCGCCACTCCTTCGCGAGGTCACGGAAGACTGCGGCGTACAGCGCAATTCCATCCCACAGATTCCGAATCCTCAGATTCTCGTCGAGTGCGTGCTGGTTGTTGTCGTGATTCACCATGGGCAGCACAATCATCGGTGCGTCGAGTGCGTCGGCGATGGTGGAGATAGGCAGGCTGCCGCCAAGCATCGGCACGATCACCGGCTGGCCGACTGTACGCGTTGCGATGGACCTGAGCGCAACACCCGCGGGATGTCCGGAAGATAGCCGATACCCGGCATACGGACCTTCATCCCACTCGAGCTGCACGATCCGTGGTGACCGAAGCAATTGTTCTGCGCTCGGCGTTTCGTGCACGATTTCGTAGCCCTGTGCGCGGATGTGTTTCTCGACGAGTTCGCGCACACGTTCGGGCGTCTGGTTTGGTACGAGTCGGAAGTCGATGGATGCACGTGCAACGGTCGGGACCGCATTGGCTGCACTGCCGGCAACGGCGCCGGCCTGCAGACCGCGCACATTGAGCGCGGGGAGCATGATGCGCTCGGCGAGCACACCCTTCGATTCGCTGGCACCAAAGCGAAGTGCATTGCGCAGGCTGTCGTCGAGTCGTGGAAGGGCGTCGATTGCGGCCTTCTCCGAAGCATCGAGCGGCCGCACATCTTCCAGAAATCCCGCAATTTTAATGTTGCCCTCGCCGTCACGCATGCTCGCGACGAGTTCGGCGAGGCGAGCGGCGGGGTTCGGGGCCCAGTTGCCGTAATGGCCGCTGTGCAGTGCGCGTGCAGGACCGAACAGGGTGATCTCGAGTCCGGTCACGCCGCGCACGCCGAACACAAGCTGGGCCGCGCGCGACACGTGGACCGGTCCATCGCAGAGCAGCCAGAGATCGGCGGCGAGCAGGTCCCTGTGTGCACGCAGCAATTCACCCAACCCCCCGGATCCCGCCTCCTCCTCGCCCTCGAAGAAAAATTTGATGTTGACGGAGGGCTGATTGCCCGTTGCGCGAAGTGCGTCGAGTGCCGTGAGCATCGCGACGATCGGACTCTTGTCGTCGCTCGCCGAGCGGGCATAGATACGGTACTCGTCGACGTTGGCACCGTTGCGGATCACGGCCGGTTTGCCGCCGGCATCGATCGTGTTGTCGAGCACGGTCGGCTTGAACGGCGGATACGTCCAGTCGCGCTCGTTGACCGGCTGCCCATCGTAATGCGCGTACATCATCACGGTGCGCGTCGCACCGGGAACCCGCAGTTCGCCATACACGGCGGGCATCGAGTTCGGATGGCGCAGGATCCGTGCGCTGATGCCGCGGCGCTCGAGCATGCCGGCGATGTATTTCGCGTTGATTTCGATGTCCGCGGGGTTCGAGGCCACGTTGGGCAGCGCGAGCAGTTCGTTCAGTTCCGCAACGATTTCGACCTGCCGTGCGGATCGGTAGTCGTCCACCTGCCGGCGCAGCGCGTCCTGTCCCGCCACCGCGGTCGTCGCGCAGGCCGTCAGCAGGGTAGCAATCATTGTCTGGCGCATCGGTACTCCGTCGTTTTGATTCGCGATCCCCTGAATCTGCGATTGGATCGGTCGTATGCGCCAACTTCTCAGGCGAGCTTGGCCCAGGCAGCACGAAGAGGGGCGAGTTCATCCGCGTCGGGGCGCTCCAGGCCAAGTCGATCAAACACGGTGAGGATCTCGTCCAGGCCCACGTAGCCGGGTGAGACGATCTCGATCCCGATCGGTGATCCATCGGCGGCATAGTCGATCAGCAATTCCGGGCCGATCTGCTCGGTGCGCACACTTCTGGTACCGGGAGAACGTACGAGATAGATATACGCCGAGAAGGGCTTGCCTTTCCGGTAGGTAACCTGGAGTGAGAACGTGCTCATCATCGTCCTGGGGTCACGGGCCATGCGCCTAATCTAGATTCGGCTGGTTCCCGCATGGCCGCACGGACGGGAAAGGTGTTGTAGTCGGCCCAAACTGCTTACCTTGCCCCGCGCCTGCGGCATTCTGATGCATCAATCCAAGTCTAAAATCTGAATTAATGGCTGAAACCAACCTTTCCGCCTTCATTTGGGCGGTGGCCGAGCTGCTGCGCGGGGATTACAGGCAGTCCGAATACGGCCGGGTAATTCTGCCGTTCACCGTGCTGCGTCGACTCGACTGCGTGCTCGAGCCGACCAAGCCGGCGGTGTTGGCGGAACTCGCGAAGCGGCAGCGGACCGGCGTGAACCCCGAGCCGTTCCTGCTCAAAGTCTGCGGTCAACTCTTCTGCAATACCTCGCAACTGGACCTGAAGAAGCTGATGGGCGACCAGGACCACATCAGGGAATACCTGGAAACATACATCCAGGCGTTCTCGCCGGTGGTCCGCGACATCTTCGATGCGTTCGAGTTCTACAAGCAGATCGAACGACTCGACAAGGCCGGCCTGCTGTACCTCGTCACCGAGAAGTTCGCGAACATCGACCTGCACCCGGATGTCGTCGACAACCGGCAGATGGGGCTGGTCTTCGAGGAGCTGATCCGCAAGTTCGCCGAGCTCTCCAACGACACGGCCGGAGAACACTTCACGCCGCGCGAAGTCATCCGGTTGATGGTTGACCTGATCTTCTACGAGGACAAGGACGACCTCGGCCGCCCTGGCGTTGTGCGGTCGATGTATGATCCGACGGCGGGCACTGGCGGGATGCTATCGGTTGCGGACGAGTCTCTGACCGGGATGAACCGCAAGGCGAGGCTCGTGATGTACGGCCAGGAACTGAATCCCGAGTCGTACGCGATCTGCAAGGCAGACATGCTGATTAAGGGGCAGGACATCAGCAACATCATCCTCGGCAATACGCTTTCGAACGACGGACTCAAGGGCAAACACTTCGACTACATGTTGTCGAATCCGCCCTTCGGCGTCGAGTGGAAGAAGATCGAGGCGGCGGTTCGCAAAGAGGCCGAGCAGGAGGGGTTCAACGGGCGATTCGGCCCGGGGTTGCCGCGCGTAAGCGACGGTTCGCTTCTGTTCATGCTGCACCTCATTTCGAAGATGCGACCGGTTGTTGATGGCGGCAGCCGCTTCGGCATCGTGCTGAATGGTTCGCCGCTGTTCACCGGTGGCGCGGGGTCAGGCGAAAGCGAGATTCGCCGCTATCTGCTCGAGAACGACCTGGTTGAAGCGATCATCGGCCTGCCGACCGACATGTTCTACAACACCGGGATTGCGACCTACATCTGGATCGTCACCAATCGCAAGCCTCGGTATCGCAAAGGCAAGCTGCAGTTGATCGATGCGAGTGGCTTCTGGCAGAAGATGCGCAAGAGCCTGGGCAGCAAGCGGAAGGAGCTGAGCCAGGAACACATCGACGACATCGTGCGGATCTTCGGCGATGCGCAGGAGGTGACGCGCGACGGTGTTCCGATCAGCCGCATCTTCGACAACAGCGAGTTCGGCTACCGGACGATAACGGTGGAGCGCCCGCTGCGTGATGAAAGCGGCAAGGTCGTGCTGGCAACAAGAGGCAGGCAGAAGGGCAAGCCGCAACCGGACACCAGCCTGCGCGACACCGAGAACATCCCGCTGAACCAGGACGTCGACGAATACTTCGAACGCGAAGTTCTACCGCATGCGCCGGATGCCTGGATCGATCACGACAGGACGAAAGTCGGCTACGAGATCCCGTTCAACCGCCACTTCTACGTGTTCAAGCCGCCCCGCGACCTCGCGGAGATCGATGCCGAGCTGAAGGTGGTGAGTCAGCGCATCGTGGCGATGATCGGAGGGCTGGCGCATTGAGTGGGCAGCTCGAACCTTCCTTCGACTTCTCCGAAGTCGTGGCGATGATCGCCGCGGCGCGCAGCAGAGCGTATCAGGCGGTAAATACATCGCTGCTTGACCTTTATTGGCAGGTCGGAGAATACATAAGCCGTAAAATCGAGCGGGCGGAATGGGGCGATGGTGTGGTGCGCCAACTCGCGGAGCACCTGGCCCGCACGCAGCCGGGCTTGCGAGGCTTTACGCGGGTAAACCTGTTTCGAATGCGGCAGTTTTATGAGGCGTACCACGACGACCCCAAAGTCTCACCACTGGTGAGACAATTCTACCTGCCGAACGCGATCAGTGACGGTATTACATGAGCTTTGCCCGGTATCCGAAGTACAAGGACAGCGGTGTAGGCTGGCTCGGAGAGGTGCCCGGGCACTGGGATGTCATAGCTTTGAAACGAATCGCCAGCCTCAGGAGTGGTGATTCGATTACGGCAGAACGGATTGAAGAAACCGGGGAGTATCCCGTGTTTGGCGGCAATGGTCTGAGGGGCTTCACGTCCGAATTCACCCACGATGGACATTTTGTTCTGATAGGCAGGCAGGGCGCGCTGTGTGGGAACGTCAACTACGCGAACGGAAAATTCTGGGCTTCAGAGCATGCGGTTGTTGTCTCGCCCACGAAAGAGGTCGAAACCGTCTGGCTGGGCGAAATGTTGCGCGCCATGAATTTGGGCCAGTATTCCGTTTCCGCCGCTCAGCCTGGGTTGTCCGTTGAGGCTATCAGCAATCTCAGAACCGTCGTGCCGCCGATCAGCGATCAGGTGGCAATCGCGGATTTTCTGGATCGAGAGATCGCTAAGATTGACGAATTGGTAGGAGAGCAGCAGCGCCTTATTAAGCTGCTAGCGGAGAAGCGCCAGGCGGTCATCTCCCACGCGGTCACCAAAGGCTTGAATCCGGATCTTACCACAAAGTATTCCAGCTTCGAATGGCTGGGGGATGTGCCAACGAACTGGGAGATTCGCAGGGTTAAACATGTAGTCTGCTCATTCGAACAGGGGTGGAGTCCGCAGTGCGAAGCGTTCCCCGCTGAAGGCGATGAAGAGTGGGGCGTGCTGAAAGTAGGTTGCGTAAATGGGGGCGAGTTCAACCCCTCGGAAAATAAAGCGTTACCGGGAACGCTTGATCCGATACCGAGCCTGGGAATCTGCGCAGGTGATTTGCTGATCTCGCGTGCGAATACCCGTGAGCTGGTGGGCAGTGTTGCCGTTGCCAGGAGGGGTTATCCGCATCTCATGCTATGCGATAAGCTCTATCGTGTTCGCGTAACGTCGAGTGTCTGTGATCCTATGTTCCTGTCGCGCTATCTGAGTTCGCATCCTGCTCGGAGCCAGATTGAAATTGCTGCGTCAGGTGCCAGCCCGTCTATGGTGAACATCGGTCAGTCAACGATTCTGGAGATGCCGATCCCGCTTCCCCCGGTGAAGCAGCAGATCGAAATCGTTGAATCCATTGAGCGGGAAACAAACGGTATCGTCGCGCTCATCACCGAAGCCGAGCGCGCGATCGCTTTACTCCAGGAGCGCCGCACCGCGCTCATCACCGCGGCGGTAACCGGCAAAATCGACGTCCGCGACTACGCGGCCAAATCGGAAGCCGCATGAGCGTCCACACCGAGATCAACCTCGAAGTCGAGATCTGCGACCACCTCGCCGCGAACGGCTGGCTGTACGAGCCGGGGGATGCGGCGAAGTACGACCGCGCACGTGCCCTCTTCCCCGACGACGTGGTCGCCTGGGTGCAGAACGCACACCCGAAAGCGTGGGAAGCGCTGGTGAAGCGCAACGGCGCGAACGCAGCCGAGTTGCTGCTGACGCGGTTGCGGGCGCAGATCGATCAGCGTGGCACTTTGGAGGTGCTGCGCCACGGCATCGAACTGTTCGGTCTGAAGAACAAGCTGCCGCTCGCGCAGTTCAAGCCGGCTCTCGCACTCAGCTATGACATTCTGACCCGCTACGGTGCGAATCGCCTGCGCGTGGTTCGGCAGGTGCGCTATTCGCTGCACAATGAAAACTGCATCGACCTCGTGCTGTTCCTGAATGGGATCCCGGTCGCGACGACGGAGTTGAAGACGGAGTTCACGCAGAGTGTCGGCGATGCGATCGACCAGTACCGTTTCGACCGACTGCCGCGCTCGAAGGGGCAGACGCCGGAACCGCTGCTCTCGTTTCCGAACGGCGCGCTTGTGCACTTCGCCGTGAGCAATCGCGAAGTGCACATGACTACGAAACTCGAAGGTGCGGATACGCGATTTCTGCCCTTCAACCAGGGTGACAACGGTGCGGCGGGCAATCCGCCCAGCGCTGTGGGGCATCGGACGGCGTACCTGTGGGAGCAGATCTGGCAGCGGGACGGCTGGCTCGAGATCCTCGGTCGCTACCTGGTCGCGCAGAAGAACGACAGGAAGCAGATCGAGAAGATCATCTTTCCTCGTTACCATCAGCTCGATGCGACGCGCAAGCTCCAGGCGGCGGTGCTGAAGGATGGACCGGGCGGGAAGTACCTGATCCAGCATTCGGCGGGTTCGGGCAAAACCAACTCGATTGCGTGGTCGGCACATTTCCTGGCAGACCTGCACGATGCATCAAACCAGAAGATCTTCGATTCTGTGCTGGTCGTATCGGATCGCACCGTAATCGACACGCAGTTGCAGGAAGCGATTTTCGATTTCGAGCGAACGACCGGTGTGGTCGCGACCATCACGGGCGAGGGGGGCAGCAAGAGCAGCGAGCTGGCGGAGGCGTTATCGGGTGGCAAGAAGATCGTCGTCGTCACGATCCAGACCTTCCCGAAGGCGCTGAACGCGGTTCGTGAACTTGCGGCCACGCAGGGCAAACGATTCGCGGTCATTGCGGACGAGGCACACAGCTCACAGACCGGCGAGGCCGCCGCGAAGCTGAAGCAGGTGTTGAGTGCGGCCGAGCTTGAGGAGCTGGCCGACGGCGGCGAGGTCGGTACCGAAGACATCCTCGCCGCGCAGATGGCGGCGCGCGCGAACGAAACCGGCATAACCTATGTCGCATTTACGGCCACGCCGAAAGCAAAGACGATCGAGCTGTTCGGGACACGACCGGATCCATCCGCACCCGCGAGTGCGACGAACCTGCCCGAGCCGTTCCATGTGTATTCGATGCGGCAGGCCATCGAGGAAAAGTTCATCCTCGACGTGCTCCAGAACTACACGTCGTACAAGCTCGCGTTCAAACTAGCCCACGAAGGCAAGGAGCTGGACGATCGCGAGGTCGAACGCAGCGCGGCCATGAAGGGCATCATGGGCTGGGTCCGGCTGCATCCGTACAATATCTCGCAAAAGGTGCAGATCGTTGTCGAACATTTCCGGGAGTTTGTCGCGCCGCTGCTGAGCGGAAAAGCCAAGGCGATGGTCGTGGTCGCAAGTCGTGTAGAAGCGGTTCGGTGGCAACTCGCGATCGACAGATACATTCGGGATCGTGGTTACGGAATCAGGACGCTGGTCGCGTTCTCCGGCGAGGTGGTCGATACTGAGTCGGGACCGGATCCGTTCACAGAGCAGAGCAGGGAGCTGAACCCGAACCTGAATCGGCGCGACATCCGCGAAGCGTTCAAGACCGACGAGTACCAGGTCCTGCTGGTCGCCAACAAGTTCCAGACCGGCTTCGACCAGCCGCTGTTATGCGGGATGTACGTAGACAAGCGTCTTGCCGGGATCCAGGCAGTGCAGACCCTGTCGCGATTGAACCGCGCGTATCCGGGCAAGGACACGACGTTCGTGCTGGATTTCGTCAATCAGGCGGACGAGGTACTGCAGGCGTTTCGCACCTACTACAAAACCGCGACCCTGGGGGATGTCACTGACCCGCACATCGTATACGATCTGCGTGCAAAGCTCGATGCCGCGGGGCACTACGATGACTTTGAGGTGAACCGGGTCGTCGAGGTGCAGCTCGATGCGAACTCGACACAGGGCGATCTGGTCGCAGCCATTGTACCCGTCGAAGATCGCTTGATGAAGCAGTACAGGGCAGCGCAGGAGGCGCTGAAAGCGGCCGTAGCGCGCAACGAAAAGAAGGCGATCGACACTGCGCAGAACGAGCTGAATGCACTCGTTCTCTTCAAGAACGACATGGCCGCGTATGTTCGCGTCTACACGTTCCTGTCACAGATTTTCGATTATGGCAATACAGACATCGAGAAGCGGACGATCTTCTACAAGGTGCTGCTGCCGCTGCTGGATTTTGGTCGCGAGCGCGAAGGCATCGATCTGTCAAAGGTTGTACTGACCCATCACACGCTGAAGTATCAGGGCCGGCAACAGATGGCGCTCGGGGGTGATTCGCACCCCACGCTCGACCCGATCAGGGAAGCCGGAAGCGGGCAGATTCATGAGAAGCAGAAGGCCTACCTGCGCGAGATCATCGAGAAGGTCAACGATCTGTTCAGTGGCGAGCTGTCAGATCAGGACAAGCTGGTGTACGTCAATCACGTCCTGAAAGGCAAGCTGCTTGAATCGGAAACCTTGCAGGAACAGGCGGCCCACAATACAAAGGAGCAGTTCGCGAACTCTCCTGACTTGAAGTCCGAGCTCCTGAATGCAATCATCGGAGCGCTGGACGCGCACAATGCGATGAGCAGTCAGGCCCTTGCGTCTGCTGCCGTTCAGCGCGGGCTTCGGGATGTGTTGCTGAACCACGCGGGCCTGTACGAATCGCTGCGCGAGCTCGCGCGGTGATTGGCTGAACTTCAGAAAGTCGCCGGTTCCACCAGCACGCGCGGAGCAAGGTGTCCATGCCGTCTTTGAATCCCGTACTTCCCGACGCGCCCATCGGAACGACAGCGGCACCGGCAAGCCGGATGCGCATCGAGGCGGTCGATCTGCTGCGTGGCCTGATCATGATCCTGATGGCGCTCGATCACACGCGTGACTACTTCGGCGATCTGGCAGCGAATCCGACCAACCTCGAGACAACCACAATTCCGCTGTTCCTGACGCGCTGGGTCACACACATCTGTGCGCCCGTGTTTTTCCTGCTGACGGGGACAGGTGCGTCACTCGCGCTGGCAAAACGGGGGCGGGCAGGGCTCTCCCGGTTTCTCTTCACGCGTGGCCTGTGGCTGATCCTGCTGGAGTTCACAGTTGTGCGCTTCCTCTGGCAGTTCAACCTCGATTATCAGCTCACAGTCCTGACGGTATTCTGGGCACTCGGCTGGGCGATGATCGTGTTGGCGGGATTGGTGCACCTCCCGGTCTGGGCAACGACGGCGATCGGTGCCGTCATGATTGCCGCCCACAACCTGCTCGACCCGATACAGGCCTCCGCTTTCGGGGCGTTCGCACCGGTCTGGTCGGCGCTGCATGCGCCGAACGTGCTCTGGGCGGACGCCGGACACATGGTATTTGCCGCGTATGCGCTGATCCCGTGGATCGGGGTTACGGCCGTGGGCTACGGGCTCGGGCAGGTGTACAACTGGCCGGCCGAGCGCCGACGTACACTGCTGCTGCGACTCGGGGTTGCGCTCACGCTTGCCTTTGTGCTGCTGCGCGCGATCAATACCTACGGCGACCCGCGCCCCTGGCAGGCACTCCCCTCTGCCGAGTGGACGATCCTGTCGTTCCTGAACACCAACAAGTATCCGCCGTCACTGCTGTTTCTGTTGATGACGCTCGGACCTGCGCTGCTCCTGCTGCGATTTTTCGATCGCGGAATTCCACGCATGTTTCGGCCGGCAGTCATCATCGGCAAGGTCCCGTTCTTCTACTACCTGATGCATATCCTGCTGCTTCATGTAGCGGTTGTCCTTGCGGCGTGGCTGCGCTTCGGGGAAGTCCACTGGATGTTCGAATCGCCGACGCTCGACAAATATCCGATCACACAACCGTCCGGCTGGCCGGTGGGACTGCCGGGCGTGTATCTGATCTGGATCGCCGTCGTGGCTGCTCTCTATCCGCTATGTCGCTGGTTCGCCGGCGTGCGGGCCCGGCGCAGGAGCCCGTGGCTCAGCTATTTGTGAGGGGACGGGCGAGGTCCAAACCGTATAACCCGGCCAGCCTCGATTTTCGCCAGCCAGGCGACGCGATGCGGCGAATTCGCAGCGGGTTCAACAGGCTCGCAGCCATGAGGGCCAGGCGTCGTCGTTCGTGCCCCGCATCTCGAGCGCTAACTGTAGATCGGCGTGCGGCCGGTGGCCCGTCCAACTTCCCACGCGCCGCGCCATTCGTCACGTTTGGGAGGTAGTGCCGTCCTAAACCGTCTGATCGCCCAGGCGTCAGGGCAGAAGCTCCGCAACCGGGGAATTGGTCCGGTAGGGCCCGGACAACCTCCCAAACCCGCGCGCCGATGCAGTGGCTGGGAAGTTTGACGGCCGCAAGCGTCCGTGGCGACTGGCGGCTGGGAAGTTTGACGGCCGGCAAGCGCCCGTGGCGACTGGCGGCTGGGAAGTTTGACGGCCGCAAGCGCCCGTGGCGACTGGCGCCTGGGCGTTTGACGGCCGCAAGCGCCCGTGGCTGAAATGTTGACGGGCCGCAAAACGCGCGGCGACTCGCGGCGGTGCAAACATCGGCAGGAAGCTGACGGAACCGCAGGTGAGGCGTGGTCTGCGCATGGCGCAACGCAGTGGGCAGCTACACTCCAGGCACGATGCTTGTCGGGAGCGATAGTGAAGCACCTGTACGCCAACCAGGTGTAAAAGAAGCCGGAAAGAAAGATTCGATCGAAACAAACGCCGCTCGCGCAAAGAGCGGAGCGGCGTCTGGGGGCTATTCCTCGCGGGGCTGCTCGGACTCGGTCCGGGGCGATTCCGCGGCAGCACTGGCCCGCTGAGCCTTTGCGGTGGCCCGTGCGTGCTGCGCCGCTTTCTTCTTGCGCGCGGCACGCTGAATGGTCTGCTTTCTCTTGGCCATTTCAGGCTCCATTGATCAGTGTGAATTTGCTGAGTGCGCCATTAAAGGAAGCACAACTGCCGCTGCAACGCAATCCAGCGGAGGGAATTGCCGGGGCGCGGGTGCGATTGGATTTGACCATGCTCATCACAAGTAAACCAGTTGATCCGGCCGGTAGCGCAGCGCTGCTCGACGTGCTGCGTGGGCGGCGGGCAGTCGTGCTCGCCGGAGCGGGCGTCAGTACCGAATCCGGTATTCCCGACTATCGCGGGCCTGATTCCGTGAACCGGAATCGCAAGCCGATGCAGTACCAGGAGTTCGTACGCAGCGAGGCGTCGCGTGCGCGCTACTGGGCGCGGAGTGCGATCGGCTGGCCGCGCATGGCAGCCGCGCGTCCGAATGCCGGGCACACCGCCCTCGCCGACCTCGAAGCGAGCGGACTTGTCCAGGGCGTTATCACGCAGAACGTCGATGGCCTGCATCAGGCCGCGGGCAGTCGTCGCGTGGTGGAGCTGCATGGATCGCTTGCCTGGGTATGCTGTCTCGCCTGTGGAGCGAGACAGCCGCGGGATGCGTTTCAGGCGGAACTGACGCGGTTGAATCCCGACAGGGCGGAGTGGGTGCAGCGTCTGCATCACGAGCGCGCGGAAATGGCGCCGGATGGCGATGCGGAAGTGTCTGCTTCAGCCGTTGAACATTTCGAGGTACCGCCGTGTGCTGTATGTGGTGGCGTGATGAAGCCGGACGTCGTGTTTTTCGGTGAGAATGTGCCGCGTGCGCGCGTCGATGATGCATGGGACCTGTTCGAAGCCGGCGAAGTGCTGCTGGTGCTCGGGTCGTCGCTGACGGTGTATTCGGGTCGACGTTTCGCGGATCGTGCACGCAGTGAGGGCAAACCGATCGCAATCGTCAATGTAGGGCCGACCCGTGCCGACGATTTTGCCGCGGTGAAGATCGACGCGCGGATTGGCGCGGTACTGCCCGAAGTCGTTCGACAACTGGCGGGGTGATCCGGTGAGCGTCCGTGACACGCCCGTACTGATCGTCGGGGCAGGGCCGACCGGACTCGCTTTGGCGCATCGGCTCGCTCGCCATCGTGTGGCTTTCCGCATCATCGATCAGAATCCCGGCCCCGGGACGGCATCCCGCGCGATGGTCGTACAGGCGCGCACGCTCGAGTTCTATCAACAGCTCGGCCTGGCCGATGACATGGTTGCGCTCGGGATCCGGATGGATGCGGGGCAATTCCGCTCGAGTCGTGCACAGCCAACCCGAATCAACTTCGGCGACCTCGGCGCGGGGCTGAGTCCGTTTCCGTTTGTGCTGAGCCTCGCGCAGGACGAACACGAGCGTTTCCTCGTGGATCGACTGGCTGATCTGGGGAAGCCGGTCGAGTGGAAGACCCGACTGGTTTCGTACCGTGAGCAGTCGGACGGGGTTCACGTCACCCTGGGAAACGGCGACGGTACGGAAGCGTTGGTTGCGCAGTATCTCTGCGGCTGTGACGGCGCACACAGCACCGTGCGCCAGCAGCTCGGGCTCGACTTCCCCGGCGGGACGTATCACGAGCTGTTCTTCGTCGCCGATGTGCATACGGATCGCGAACTCGCTCACGAATTCATCGGCACATTCGACGAGCATACACTCGCGTTGATGTTTCCGGTTCGACGCACCGGGATGCAGCGGCTCATCGGAATTGTCCCACGCGAGTTGCGGCAGCGCGATGCCGAGGCCGATGTCATCGAGTTCGACGATGTTCGGCCGTATGCGGAAGAGCTGCTGGACATCACGGTCGAACGTGTAAACTGGTTCTCGACCTATCGTGTGCATCATCGTGTGGCGGCGAATTTCAGGGTCGGCCGTGTGTTCATCGCCGGCGACGCCGCGCACATCCACAGTCCGGCAGGCGGGCAGGGCATGAACACCGGGATCGGCGATGCCGTGAATCTCTCCTGGAAGCTCGCGCACGTACTGCAGGAACGCATCGATCCAGCGGTTCTCGATACGTACGAAGCTGAACGTATTCCCTTCGCGCGATCGCTCGTGCACACTACAGATCGCGCCTTCGAGTTGCTGATCGGCAGAAGGTGGAGCGCACGTTTTTTCCGGACGATGCTGGTGCCGCACGTGCTGCCGCTTCTGATGCGGTTTGCCCGTACACGTCGCGCCTTGTTCCGCCTGATTTCTCAGACCCGCATCAGCTACGGGCAGAGTGCGTTGAGTCGCGGTCATGCCGGCGACGTTCAGGCCGGCGATCGACTGCCGTGGCTCGCAGACGAAGGCAGCAACAACTTCCAGCCACTCCAGTCACTCGACTGGCAGCTTCATGTCTACGGCGTCGCGCAGCCTGGCCTGCGCGCACTCGCGGATTCAGCCCGGATTCCCCTGCATCAGCTCGACTGGAGCGCTGCGGCCGAACACGCCGGGTTCGCAAGGAATGCGCTGTATCTGGTCCGCCCCGATGCTCACGTCGCCTTCGCCGCCCCGGATCAGGATCTCGCCCCACTTCGCGCCTACGTTTCCAGGTGGCGCATCAATCCCGCCCCCTACCCACACCCACACCCATACCCCTACCCACACCCACACCCACACCCACACCCACACCCACACCCACACCCATAAACCCAGATCCCAGATCCCGAAATCCCAAATCCCAAATCCCAAATCCCAGAATCCCGAAATCCCAAGCCCAACCGCGCCGAGAATCCAGCTTACCGCGGCGGAGCAAGCAGTTCAGCCCGCGCAGCGATCGGCGCATCGAGCGAACGCAGATACGCCGCGAGCTGCAGTCGTTCCTTCTCGTTCAATCGAAGCGGTGTGACTTCGCTGTGTCCCGCCGGTGCCTTCGGCGCGCGGTTGTAATGCGCGATCACATCGGTGAGCGAAGCGACCTGCCCCGCGTGCATGTATGGCGCACGATCGGCAACCCCACGTAGCGAAGGCGTCTTGAATGCGCGCACGAGCTCATGACCATCGGGCGCGAGGAACTCGAGTTCCGCGCACTCGCCCGGGGCTGCATCGCTCCAGCGGCTGCGGCAATTGAACTCGTCCGCGAGGACCTGGGGTGCACCCGTGGCACGTCCGATGTCTTCGGGCAGGGATGCGACTGCCGGGATCCCCGTGTTGTGGAAGTGGTCGTCGGTCAGGAGCGGCCCGTTGTGACACTGCGTGCAGTTCGCTTTCCCGATGAACAGCCGCAGTCCTGCCTCCTCCTCCGGCGAAAGGATTCCGACTGGTGCGCGGCCATTGTCCTTGAGTGTCTCAACGTACCGATCGAAGCGCGACGGAGCGGGCTGCAGTTGTCGTTCGTAGGCGGCGATCGCTTTGCCGATATTGACGAACACGCGGGTCACGTCGTTGCGCGTTTCTTCCGGGAGCCGCTCCCAGGCTGCGCGTGCAGCGGGATCCTCCACCGGTCCCGCGACCTGCGGAACCGCTGATACATCGGGCAGTGCGCCGAAGATGGCCTCGTATGCCTGCCGGTAGTGCTGCGCGATGACGTGCGCGTACTGTGCACGCGTGCCACCGTGTTCGACCGGGCTCTCGAGCGGCCCAAGTGCCTGCGACCACTGACTGTCCTTGCGGCCATCCCAGAACAGCCATGCGCTGTGCGCGGTCCCTGCGACCGGCATCGTGCGCCGGTTGGTTGTCCCGACGCCCCTCGCCAGCGGCACGTCATCCTGGAACTGTCGATCGGGGAGATGACACGTCGCGCAGGAGACCTGGCCGTTCGAGCTCAGTCGCGTGTCGAAGAACAGGCGGTGCCCAAGTGCGATGGCAGCGGAGTCGTCTGCATACCGATTGGTCGGATCCGGGTTCAGGTCAGCGAGTTCGCCGATCCAGAGCGAACGGATGTCGTCGACCTCTTCAGCGCTCCACCTGGTGCCGGTAGCGATCGATGCGGCGCACGCCACGGCGGTGGTCGGAACAAGAATAGCGAGTGCAAGGATCCAGCGGTTGCGCATGATGTTCAGCTCAGTTGTTGCGCGGGCGCAGGCGCCGCGCATGAATGTGGGTGCGGCTGCGTGCCGCGATGTCGTTGATGTAGTGGATCGCATCGCGCGCTGCGCCAATGCCGTCGTCGATGGCGGCTGCGATCGACGCGGGGGGGCAGCGCGTCGCTCCGGCGGCGAATACGCCGGGCAGACTCGCCTCGTGTGCGTACGGCCTGCGCGCGGCTGAAGACCGATGCGTTGCAGTCACGACGAATGATCGATCGTCCAGGGCAATACGGTGCGCGAGCCAGCCGGTTCGCGGAGCTTCGGCGCCCACCACAAACACTGCCGCTGCTGTCCAGATCGTGGTGCGCCCGCTGCGGCGGTCGCGAAGTGTGACTGCCTCGATTCGTTCGACACCGAACGCATCGACGATCTCGTGCTGCGGTTTGATTGCGATGTTTGTTGCAGCGTGCAGTTCGGGAGTGAAGCCGCAGGTCAGTTTCGAACCATCCTCGCACAGCACACAGAGCAGGGTCACGCTCCTGCAGTGTGGCTGCAGCGTACGCGCGACCTGTGTCGCGAGCGCGGGTGTACCCGCGACAAACACGTCCTGGCCGCGCAGGGCTTCGGGTAACGGCAGCGGTACCGCCGTGTAGAGTCCGCTCCCGGCGAAGCGCTCGAGTGCGGGCAGTGCGACCGGCGTATCGGCACCCATCGCGAGCAGCACAGCGGTCGTGCTGATCGTACTGCCGTCATCCAGCGCAATCGTGTACTGGTCGCCATTCACATCGAGCGCGATCGCTTCCGTGTTGATGCGGAACTCCGCGCCGAAGCGAGTCGCCTGTGCGAGCGAGCGGTCCGCGAATTCAGCCCCGGACAGACCGACCGGGTGAGCGGGCACACTTTCGATGCGGGCGTGGCTGCGTGCGGCGCCGCCGGGGGCAGCGCGCTCGACAACCAGCACCCGAACTCCAGCGGCCGCCGCGCTTATTGCGGCGGCAAGACCGCTGGTCCCGCCGCCGACAATGACGAGGTCGAATGTTTCCGGCATCACAGCGCGAGGTTGAAGGTCACGCTGTCGACGCCGGCAGCACCGGCGATGCGGAACTTCAGCTCCCACCAGCCGCCCATGTTGAACTTCACGCCGTCGACCTGGTAGGTGCCGTCACCGAGGGAGCGCGTGACTTTCGGCGCAGTCGGCAGCCCGTGTCCGTGCTGCGGCATTCCGCCGTCCACCGCGATGGTCGCTCCGTCCACGGGCCTGTTGTCCGCGGTGCGAACGATCAGCCTGACCTGCTGAAGTTTGCGCTGTTTGAGCGGTGCTACAGGTTCGAGTGTTGCCGTGTACATCGCACCCGCCGATGTGCGCGGCCCGAACCCGAACTCCGACTCCGGCGGCCGCTCCGGCCCACCGTGCATCATGGTCATCAGCTTGCCGCAGGCGGCAGTCGCAAGTACAGCACTCAGGGCGGCGAAGCGCAGCGCACGGCGCACACGGTAGCTCGAATTCACGCGAGGCATCATTTTCTCCATGGTGTAGAGTTCATTGTTTCGACGCGTGGAAATTTCGGCACTCGTGCATCCCGCGGATTGAACAAACCCATCGACGCTTTTGTAAAAACCGGCTGACTTGAGCAGGCCGACCGGAGCAATACACATTGGAAAACAGAACCGACGAAGCGGTCAGACCGGCGATGGGGGGCGCGCCGCAGGAAGGTTCGGCTGCGTCGCAGAAAGACGCGGGGGCATCCGCGGGAGGCCGTCGCGAGCGGCGGATATGGCAGCCACGCTGGTATATGTGGGACGGCGGCTTCCTCGCCCTCGGGCGCAGCACCGGCACGGTCCCACCACACGCGCATCACGCGATCCAGATCACCGTCGCACTCGACGGCACGATCGCGATGACGGCGGGCGACGTGCACGCCGAGGGGCAGGGACTGATCACCGCGCCCGATGTCCAGCACCTGCTCGAAATGCGCAATGCATTCATGGCACTGCTGTTTGTCGACCCCGAATCACACGAAGGGCGCTGGCTCGGTCGGTCACTCGAGGGCCCGCTCACGCGCATCCCGCCCGCCAAGCTCGAGGCATGCACCACGAATCTGCAGAGCATACTGAACGACCCGCTCGACGGCGTCGAGACCGCTCGCCTGATTCACACGACCGTGCGTAACCTGTGCACCGGACCCGCACCAGCACGCCACCCCGATGCACGTGTAACACGGGCGCTCGAATTGATTCGGGAGATGGATACGAGGAAGATTTCGCTGGAGGAGGTCGCGGCGTCGGTGTTCCTGTCGCCGAGCCGTTTCGCTCACATCTTCAGCGAAGTAGTCGGCCTGCCGTTTCGCAGGTATGTGCTCTGGCGGCGGCTCACGCGAGCCATCATTGCGGTCGGTCGGGGAAAGACACTCACCGCCGCCGCGCACAGTTGCGGCTTCTCAGATTCGGCTCACCTGACGCGCGCCTGCGCACAGATGTTCGGGAACGCACCCTCAGTCGTCCTCGGACCCGGCGAATTCTATGAAATTCCCGCGCCGTTTGAACTGCCAACTGCAAGGTCGCAGGAATTCAGGGAATGAGGATGAGGATGAGGTGCAGGAACAAGGGTGAAGGGAAACTGCAGGTTAATGTTAAGTGACCAGGTGTAAGGCGAGGGTGAGGGTAAGGTCAAGGTAACAAGGCAACAGTGCTTCAGGGATTCAGGGTTGAGGATCGCGCTGCCCCCGTCTGTCGACGCCCGTGAGGCGAGCCGCGTGATCTGCCCGCCTTCCGACTTCGAGCAACCGGATCGCCCCTCTGGCACCCTGACGTCGTCGGTTGTGCAGCCCGTCCGCTCTCATGGTTCGACTCGCGTCCGCGGACATGCAGCACCGCGAGTCGATCAAGCCGGGAGCGACCAACTTCTCGGCCATGCGCGCACAGTCCCGTTGGAAAAGCCGTCGGTAGCAGCTGCCGCGGTATTGTCCCGAACCCAGTTGATCCAGCGATGGCAATTATCCACACAGATCCGCGGCAGTGTCCGTTCCCCTCCTTAATCCCTTCTCTCCTCGTTCCCTGATTCCCTTATCACCTCGTCCCTTATACCTTGTCCTTTCCCTTGCGCCTTCAGGAATTAACATTTACCTGCAGTCCCCCTTTTTGCCTTTCCCTTACCCCCCAGAAAGCTATTCCAACCGGGCGAACTGCATGCGCCTTCGACCCTCATTCCTGGCCCCCAACAAAGCAATCCGACCCGCATGGGCCTCCCCCCTTAAAACCTCAAGGACTCACGAAGAGATGCGCTTGCCGGTCGTCGTGCCGCCGCCTTGATGTACGATCACGCTGGTGGCAGTTCCTCCTTCCACGCCAAAAACAAGCCGAATTCCAGCCGGGCCGTCGAAGGTATGATTGCCCACATGTTTCAGCGCAAATGCGTTCTGGCCGGGCGCACTGGCCTGTGCCATCAGCACGTTGTCCTGTACGAACACGCGTACCTGCATCGGCAGCGCCGGTGCCAGGTCGAAGGTGCCGGTGTAGAGTGCCCGCTGCTCCGCCGTGAGCGGAACTTCCGGCACCATTTCGGGCGCCGGGATGTTGAACACTGCGCGCGCGATCTGCGTCTGCAGCGCGCCTGTGTTGAGGGGGCCGTTCGCCAGGACGACGATGGTCACGGGTTCCCGTGTGGTACCGCCTGCCGGGTAGTGAGCCATGAACGCGCTGAAGCCATTGATCCCGCCACTGTGCGCGACCATGCGATGCCCGCCGAGTTCGCCGGTTGCGAGCCCGTAGCCGTACGGCTGTGTGGGGCCACCGGTGATTGTGGTGGGAGCGATCATCTTCTCGAACGATGCGCGTGTGACCACCTCGCCATTGACCAGGGCGTGGTTCCAGTGCACGAGGTCGCGCGCCGTGCTGCACAGCGCACCCGCCGAATAGGGTGATGTCATGCTGATCGGGTCGGCATTCACCATTCCTTCGCTCGTGACACCGTACCCTCGCGCGCGGTTCTCCACGATGCGCACATCGTCGCAATAACTCGTCTGCGTGAGCCCGAGCGGTGAGAACTGGGACTGCTGCACGAGCGCGGAGTACGGTTGACCGGTCACACGCTCGAGGATCATCCCCAGCACGTAGTAGCCCGAGTTGTTGTACTTCCACGATGTGCCCGGTCTGAACTCGAGCGAATCCCCCGCGAACAGATCGAGCATCTCCGCGTGTGAGAGGTCGAGGCGGCTCTTCGTCCAGAAGCGGTCGCCCAGGTCTGTGTAGCTGGGGATCCCCGACGTGTGGTTCAGCAACTGATGGATCGTCACGCTGGCGCCCGGACCGGGATAATCGGGAAGGTAGTCGCGGATGGTCGCGTCGAGGCGGATCTTCCGCTGCTCGACCAGCTTCATCACCGCAGCGGAAGTGAACTGCTTGGTGAGCGAGCCGATCCGGAAGATCGTTCGGTCGTTCACCGGCACTTTGTGCTCGAGATCCGCAAAGCCATAACCGCGCAGCACCAGCGTATCGGTGCCGCGGACAACCGCGATCGAAACGCCGGGCGCACGTTTGGTCGCCAGCGCGGCTTCGGCAATCGAATCGATGCGCGCGACGAGCGTCGCACGATCTGGCGATTGCGCATTGAGTGGCGCAGTGCCTGACAGGAGCAGCGCGGACAGGACGAACCAGCGGCTTGATCGCATCGACAGTCTCTTCATAATTGGATTGGTGACAAGTGCGGCCGCGGTGTGCGTACGGCCGCGGCGCCGCGACCGTACGATCATCCCTGTATCGAGTTTCAGCCGGGCGCAGAGTTTGTGTCGCGCCGGCTCCAACTCAGATCGTTGCGAGTGCCTGGCGCAGATCGGCGATCAGGTCGTCGGGGTGTTCGACACCGACCGAGATTCGGATCATCGCAGGCGTAATGCCCATGCGCTCCTGGTCCGCCGGTGTGATGTCCGAGTGGGTCATGGTGGCGGGATGTTCTGCGAGCGACTCCGTGCCGCCGAGTGAGACGGCGAGCTTCACGAGTTGCAGCGAATCGAGTACCCGAAATGCTTCCTCCTCGCCGCCATTGACTTCGAACGAGAAGGTCGAGCCCGCGCCGAGACACTGACGACGGAAGAGGTCGAAGCCCGGATCGCCGGATGCAAGCAAACCGGGAAACGCGACGCGTCGAACGGCAGGGTGATCGGCCAGGAATTCCGCGACCTTCTGTGCGTTCTTGCTCTGGCAGGTCATGCGAAGCTTCAGTGTCTCGAGGCTGCGCATGATCATCCAGCCGGTGTTCGGATCCATCATCGTGCCCATGATGGTGCGGAACGGGCGGACCTGTGCGATGAGCTTTTCCGATCCGAGACACGCGCCCGCGATCAGATCGCTGTGGCCGCCGACATACTTGGTCAGCGAGTAGAGCACGAGGTCGGCGCCGTGACGAAGCGGCTGTTGCCAGAGCGGTCCGAACATCGTGTTGTCGACGACCACAAGCGCACTGCTACCCTGTTCGCGCAGCCGTTTTGCATGGTTTGCGCAGCGCGAGATGTCGACCATGGCGTTGGTCGGATTGGCCGGCGTCTCGATGTAGATCACTCCGACCCGGCCGCGCTCCTCGGCCTGTTCGATCGCCGCGTCGAGCGCAGCATCATCGCCGGCAGGGAAGGGAATGCGTTCGATGCCGTACTGCGTCAGCATCTGCTTGATCAGGAAATCGCTTCCGCCGTAGATCGGCTCGCTGTGCACGATGACATCGCCGGGGCGCAGGAACGCGAGCAGCGTCGTCGAGATCGCGGACATGCCGCTCGAGAACGCGAGCGAGCTCTCCGCCTCATCCCAGACACAGAGGCGCTCTTCCAGAATCTGCAGATCCGGATTGTTGATCCTCGAGTAGATCAGCCCCGGTTCCTCGTTGACTCGCTTCTCGCGCAGGCCGTACGCAAGTTCGAAGAACTCCTTGCCCGCCTGCGCGGATTCGAAAACAAACGTTGAGGTGTGGAAAATCGGGATCTTGAGCGAACCCTCGGACAGCGTGGGGTCGTAGCCGTAGCCCATCATCAGGCTCTCGGGACGGAGCCGGTGCCCGTCGATCTCCCGTTTGCGGTACCGCTCGCTGCGCGGCTTCATGCCGCACCGGCGGCGTCGGTCGAATTGACTGCAGACATATATCCCGTCACTGTTCAAGTCTCTGTTTCAGAATGCGGCCGTGTCCGGGCTCAAGATCCTCCCGGCCCGCCCTCCCGGCAAGTGGCCGAATCAGGTCGGCAATTGGCGTGCGAGTTGCCCGACTCGCGGCTCCCCCGAGGGAGCAAAGCATGATACGAACTGCCGCGACTGCGCGTGGAATCGTCCTGGTCGTGCTGGCCGCGTGTAACCCGCTATCCGGCCAGGAGGATGCGCGTCTGCAGGAGACGCTGACGGAGCCGCCGGTACTGACCAGCAGCAATGGCGTGCTCGATGCGACGCTCACGGTGCAGGCAACGCATACACACGTGGGTGGCCGGCCGGTGCTGCTGCGCACGTACAATGGCCTCGAGTCGCCACCGACTCTGCGCGTGAAGCCCGGCGATACGCTTCGCATCGGGCTCATCAACCGCATCGATCAGTCGACCAACCTGCATCATCACGGCATGAACGTTTCTCCGCGCGGCAACGCGGATAACATCTTCCTGCACATCGCCCCGGGCGACACGTTTCAGTATCAGGTCGTCATCCCCGCGGATCATCCGCCGGGCATGTTCTGGTACCACTCGCATGCACACGGGCTGAGCGAATACCAGGTTATGAGCGGAATGTCCGGGGCGCTGATCGTCGAAGGCCTGCTCGAGCCCGTGCCTGCTTTGCGCGATGTTCGTGAACGGGTCATGCTGCTCAAGGATGTGCAGGTCGACAGCGACAGCGCGATCCCCGACGATATCGACAGCAATGCCGGGACCACGCGCCTGCTGAACGGCAGGGTGGCACCGACCATAACGATCCGGCCGGGGGAAACGCAGCTCTGGCGCATCGGCAATGTCGGCGCGGACATCTTCTATCGGCTGCGGCTCGACGGGCACACGCTTTACGAAGTCGCGCGCGATGGCAACCGCCACAACCGCATCGTTCAGCGCGATGAGATCATCCTGCCACCAAGCGCGCGGGTCGAAGTCCTCGTGCAGGGCAACCGGCCCGGCGTCTACCAGTTCCGTACACTGGGATTCGACACCGGCCCCGCCGGCGACCAGTATCCCGAAGTTGTCCTGGGCACGCTGGTCTCCCAGGGATCGGCAACGGAACCCGTTGCGCTACCCTCGCAACTCCCCGCCGTCGAGGACCTCCGCACGAAACAGGTCACCGCTCACCGCACCATCGTGTTCTCCGAGACCGCAGACGGCGACACCTTCTTCGTGAACGGCCGGATGTTCGATCCTTCGCGCATCGATACCGAAACCCGACTTGGCGCACTCGAGGAATGGACCATCCGCAACGCCTCGGACGAACTGCACGTCTTTCACATCCACCAGGTCGATTTCCAGGTCACCGAGATCGACGGCGTCGCACAGCCGTTCGTCGGATACCAGGACACACAGATCACGCCCGTTCGCGGCGTGGTGAAGGTGTTGATCCCGTTCAGTAATCCCGTGATCGCGGGCAAGTTCATCTACCACTGTCACATCATGGGGCACGAGGATAACGGGATGATGGCCACCATCGTTGTCCGCTGAGGCGCGGGCGCGGGATTCAACTGCCGGGCGGCGGGCACGTTTACGGGAACGGGAACGGCGCGGAACACGACCACGGTCAGGGGCACGGGAACGGGCATGGGCACGTGAAAAAACCCAGCCTGCATGTTATTTCTTTGGGTTTTTCCGGGTCAGGCGAGTACGCGTGCGGCCTTCTTCAACGCCTCGTGATTCCTGATTCAGAATCAGCTTCACAAGCATCGCTGCAATTCGTTCGCACAGTTCGCCGGCCGGGCGGATTTCACCCTCCGTCAGCAATCCATCGTCGACCAGCAGGTCGAGAACAGCCATGCACTCGAAGGTCGAACCTTTCGAGTAGCGGTAATAGGTCGCCTTCTCGCCGGGCAGGTAGCGTCCGGACGCTTCTGCGAGATTGAGTGCAACCGAGGCGCCAGCACGCCTTGCCTGGTCGACCCAGTCTCCGCGGCCTTTCAGTCGTTTGAGGATCGAACTGAGTGTGCGGTTCAACTGCCGGGTGGTGAGGTAAACGTCCATCCGCTGGAAGTCGAGCATATTGCCGCTCCTGATCGAGGTTCGCGCACAAATGTTCGATCTCCGCGGGGCGCCGCCATGTCAGAATGCGCCAACTTTCGCTCCGACGAACCACGTGCCCGTTCCCCTTCCCGTGCCCATTCCCGTGGTCGTGTTACGCGCCCGTCCCCGTCCCCGTAAACGTGCCCGCCGCCCGGCAGTTCAATCCCGCGCCCTGCCAGTGCCGCACCCAGTGCCCTGCAATCCCCGCGTTTAGGCGAAACATTAAGAAATGATTATACTTCAGGATCTTCGCATCCACGGTCCCGGTAGGGCTTGCCGCACCGCTCAGGTCGACCGCGCCCGGAACCACAGCAAAAAAAAGCCGGCAATGCTGCCGATTGTAATCTTCGTTGCACTGCAGGTGGGAGCGCTTCAGGCGGGGGTGCGTGCGCCCGTCATGCAGGATACCGCGCGCGCAATCACGCAATACAAGCTCGAGCAGTGGACCGATGCGAATGGGCTTCCGCAGAACAGCATCTGGGCAGTTGCGCAGACGCCGGACCAGTTCCTGTGGATAGCGACGGAGCAGGGACTGATCCGGTTCGACGGGGACCGCTTCGAGGTTTTCAATCCGACCAACACGCCGGCGTTTCGCCGAAGCCAACTGCTTGCCCTCGCCGTGGGTCCCGACGGCACGTTGTGGATCGGAACCGCGGGAGGCGGGCTGGTCTCCTACTCCAGCGGTCGATTCACGCACTACGATCCGCCGGGCGAGGGCGCATCGGATTACGTGCAGTCGGTTGCGGTCGACTCCGCGGGTGGCGTGTGGGCCGGAACGACGCGTGGCCTGCTGCATTTGGATCGAAGCGGCAGGATGGCCGTGTTCGACCGGCAGCACGGCTTGCCGCATGATGATGTGTCGACGGTTGCGACCGATGGGGCGGGTGTGGTGTGGGCCGGCACGAAGGGCGGGCTGGTGCGAATCGGGGATGCGGGCCCCGAAGTGGTCGCCGGCAATGGCGCGCTGCACAACGAACAGGTGCGCGTGATCACGCCCGCGCGAGACGGCGGCTTGTGGATCGGTACGAATGGCGGCGGCGTCTACTCCTTCGATGGCGAGCGCTTTCGACTTCTGGATCGTCGGTTGTCGGAGCAGACCGTGTATGCGATTGCGGAAGAGGAGACCGGCACGCTGTGGATCGGCACGAATGGCCACGGGCTGCATCGGTGGGCGGGCGGCAGACTGGAAACGCTCGCGGAGACGAATGGCGGTTCGGACCTCGTGTGGGCGCTGCTGCACAATGCGGAGGGGAGCCTCTGGGTCGGGACGAATGGCCGCGGGCTGATTCACCTCCGTGAAACGGCTATGGTGCCGCTAGGCGCGAGAGAGGGGTTGTCGGGCGATGTCACGCTGGCGGTGCTCGAGACGCGCAGCGGCGATCGCTGGATCGGCACCGCGGGCGCAGGGCTGAACCGCATCTCGCCGAATGGAACGATCACCCATTTCAATTCGACGAACGGACTCGCGGCACGCCTGATCATTGCACTCGCGGAGCTTCCGAATGGCGACGTGCTGATCGGGGCGCAGAACGGATCGCTGACGCGTTATCACGACGGACGCATGACCGATGTGAGCGCTGCGCATGGGCTGACCGGCTCGGTCACGGCGATCCTCCCCGAGTCCGACGGCAGCTACTGGGTCGCTACCAATGGCGGCGGGCTGAGCCATTACGCGGGCGGCAGGCGCAACACGCTGAGGGCAGCCGATGGACTGCTCAGCGACTTTGTGCTGACGCTGCATCGCGCGCCGGATGGCACCATCTGGGTGGGCACGCGGGATGGTGTGAGCCGAATCGTGAACCGGCAGGTCGTGCCGATCGAGGAGCAGTCCAAGGTCCACCGCATCGCGCACGTCGCGTTCTACGATGCAGCCGACGGTGCGGTCTGGGCCGCGACGCAGGGCCAGGGCATCGCACGCATCGCGAATGGCAAAGTCAGCTACATCGGCGCGAGTGCGGGGCTCTGCGACGATATCGTACACGCGATGGCCGATGATAATGCGGGGTATCTCTGGTTCAGTTCGAACCGCGGCATTTCACGTACGCTGGTCTCCGACGTCCAGGCGTATTTCGAAGGTCAGCAGAACAGCGTGCGCTGCAATCGCTACGACGTCGCGGACGGCATGCGCAGCCGCGAAGTGAATGGCGGGTTCACGCCCGCGATAGCGAAACTGCGTAGTGGCCGGCTCATGTTTCCGACCATGGCCGGTGTGATCACCTTCGATCCGCGCGCGATACAGCCGGCCCCGGCCGCAAATCCGGTGATGCTGCAGAACGCGGTGCTCGGTCACGATACAGTCCGCCTCGATACCCTCCGCGAAGTTCGGCTCATCGACGGTGATCGCAATCTCGCGATCCAGTTTACATCGCCGACGTACCTGGGCGAACGCAGCGTTCGATACCGCTTCCGGCTGGACGGCTTCGACAAACAGTGGATCGACCCCGGTTCGCAGAAGGCCGCCTACTACACGAACCTCCCGCCGGGCGAGTATACGTTCCGCGTGGCCGCTGCCAATGCGGAAGGGGTGTGGCTGGAAACGCCAACCTCGCTGCGTGTCGTTGTGCCGCCGCGCTTCTACGAGACCTGGTGGTTCTACGCGCTGTGTCTGCTCTCTGCTACCGTTCTCGCTTTTGCATTGCACCGGCTGCGACTGGCCGCGCTGCAGCGGAACGCGGCCCACCTCGCGATGCTGGTACACGAGCGCACGCAGGCCGAGGAGAGGTATCGCGATCTGCTCGAGAACGCCAGCGATGTTGTCATCATCTGCGATGCCGACGGGCGGATCGGGTCCTGGAACGCCGAGGCTGAGCGCGTCACCGGCTACAGCAAGGCCGAAGCAGTCGGCACACCCCTTACTCAATTGCTCCCGGAGATCGGCTCGATTCGCGATTTGACGCGGCGCGACATCGATTTCGCCAACAAGTGCGGCCGGCCTGCATCGATCGAGATCACGACGCGCGAGATCATCGAGAACGGTGCGATTGTCGGTTACCAGGTGTTTGGGCGTGATGTCTACGAGTGGCGTCGCATGCAGGCGCAGCTCGAACAGGCGCAGAAGATGGAAGCGATCGGCCGGCTGGCCGGCGGGATCGCGCACGACTTCAACAACCTGCTCACCGTCATCCGCGGCAACAGCGAACTGATCACGAACGCACAACCTGAGGTGCGCGAGATCATCAAGGCCGCCGATTCCGCTGCCTCGCTCACCCAGCAACTGCTCGCGTTCAGCAGACGGCAGGTTCAGCAGACCCGCGCGCTCGATCTCAACCTGAAGATCATGACGGCACGCTCGTTCGTCGAACGGCTGATCGGCGCGGACGTGGAGGTCGCGACCGCACTCGACGAGAACCTCCCCCGTGTGCGCGGCGATCGCGGCCAGATCGATCAGATCATTATCAACCTGATCGTCAACTCGCGCGACGCCATGCCGGACGGCGGAAAGATCTTCATCAGCACGCGCCCGTACACGATCCGGCCCGGTCGTGAGAGCGAAGAGTGGGAAACCGAGCCCGGCGCCTACGTCGAACTTGCGATTCGCGACACCGGCACGGGTATGGATAGCGCAACACGCTCGCGAATCTTTGAGCCGTTCTTCACGACCAAGGGGCCGGGACGCGGCACCGGACTGGGGCTCGCAACCGTGTACGGCGTCGTGAAGCAGACCGGAGGCCACATCACCGTCGAGAGTTCGCCCGGGAAGGGAACCACGGTGCGCGTCTATCTGCCCGTCGCATCCGGCGAACTTCCGGACAGTGGTCACGCCGCGGAAACCGTGGCGCGGCCCGTGCCTCCGGCGAACGGCGCCCGCATTCTGCTTGTCGAAGATGAGGACGCCGTGCGCACGCTCACCCGCAAAGTGCTGGTCCGCCACGGCTACACCGTGACCACCGCCGCGGGCGGACCCGAAGCCCTCGAATTGCTGGAACAGCACGGCGACGTAGACCTGCTGCTCACCGACATCGTCATGCCGGTGATGAACGGCCGCGAACTCGCCAGCCAGGTCCATTCGAGATACCCGCAGATTCGCATCCTCTACATGTCCGGCTACACCGAAGACGAAGTGATTCGCAGGGGAATACTTCCGGAGGGCGAGCAGTACCTGGGCAAACCGTTCACTCCCGCAGGTCTCGTCGAGGCCGTGGCCGCCGCGCTCGATGCGCGCGGCAGCGTTCCGCACAAATAGCGATCTTCCGCACTTCGCCCTACCTTCGCCCGCAGGAGTTCATGCCTGCGGGCATGCTGTCATGCCGTTCAACGTGGAGGAACGCAAGTGCGAGGCGAATGGTGGACCGGGCTGGTTCAAACCTGGGCTGCAACCGCGATGGGCCTGTTGGTCCTCGCTGTTGCCTGCTGGCTGCTTTATCTCATCGCGCGGCGCTGGCTGCTCGCGCTGGTTCATGTGTTGGTGAAACGCACGCGCGCGGAATGGGACCAGGTGCTGTTTGCGCATCGTGTGCCGCACCGCCTGATCCTGCTCGTGCCGCTGCTTGTACTCGAGATCGGCATCGGCTGGGTACCCCTGCTGCCCCTGGCGTTGCTCGATTTCGTGCGCCGACTCGCCAGTGCATCGATGATCCTGGTCTGCGCCCTCACCATCGACGCACTTCTGTCCGCGCTGCACACGCTCTACCTGCGACTCCCCCTCGCCGCGACCCGACCGGTCAAGAGTTACGTGCAGCTCGCGAAGATCTTCGTCTACGCGATCGCCGGGATTTTCATCATCGCCAGACTCGCCGCACAGTCGCCCTGGTTCTTCGTGAGCGGCCTCGGTGCCATGATGGCGATCATCCTGCTCATCTTCCGCGATACGCTGCTCTCCCTCGTCGCCAGTGTTCAGCTCACCAACAATGATCTCGTCCGCGTCGGCGACTGGATCGAGATGCCACAGTTCAACGCCGATGGCGATGTCATCGACATCGCGCTCAACACCGTGCGCGTCCAGAACTGGGATCGCACAATCACCGTCATCCCGACCCACAAATTCCTCGAACACAGCTTCAAGAACTGGCGCAACATGTTCGAGCAGGGCGGACGCCGGATCAAACGTGCGATCAACATCAATTCGTCGACCATCCGCTTCCTGACCGATGAAGAAATCGAGCGCTTCTCGCGCTTTGCACTGCTGCACGACTACATGGAAAAGAAGGTGGCGGAGCTGCAGACGTGGAACGCACAGTTCGCAAGCGATCCGGGCGTCATTCCCCATGCGCGACGCCTCACGAATATCGGCACGCTGCGCGCCTACATCATCGCGTACCTGCGCAGTCATCCGGGCATTCGCCAGGACATGACCTTCCTGGTTCGGCAGCTCGCCCCCACGCCGGAAGGTATCCCGCTCGAGATCTATGTCTTCAGCAGTGACACGCGCTGGGCGTTCTACGAAGGGATCCAGGCCGACATCTTCGACCACATCCTCTCGATCGTCCCCGAGTTCGGACTCAGCGTCTACCAGCGTCCCTCGGGACGGGACTTCGATCTGCGCGCTGTGGAGTCGGAGTAACGGCGATCGGGCGCGGGAACGGCTTCCGGGTGGGAACGGCTTTTGGGCGCGGGCGCGGGCGCGGGCGGGGGGGCACGGCATCAGCCGCCACCCCGCCAGCCGCCAGCCGCCAGGCATGTGCGCCGCCCGGGATGCGAGGCGTGCTAGCGGTCGGTATGCCTGCTAAGTCGACAAGCAGCCGGATCGTGCATGAATCGTTGACGGCGCATCGGCGGTTCCGACCGGTGAGGCGCCATGCATCGAGCGCCGAAGTCGTCCTCGGCGGCTCACAGGACAGCCCGCCGGAAACGGTTTGGAAGGTGTGGGCGCAGGCGCGGGCGCTAACGGTTGGGTCTTGGCAGATACGCTCTCGCTCTCGCTATCGCTTTCGCTTTCGAATCTGTTTCCATGCCGACCTGCGGGAAAACCGCGATAGCGAAAGCGTTAGCGAGAGCGAGAGCGTATACAGAAAAACCGGATAGCGAAAGCGTTCGCGAGAGCGAGAGCGGGGGGCACAAGCCCGGGCTACTGCCCGGGCTTGTACACGCGTTCGGTGTGCCCTTCGAGCTGTGAACGATAGAAGTAGACCTCGCGCAGGTCGCCGGTGCTGTAGCGTTGCGCCTGGTCGTTGAAGTGCTTTGACTTCGGGTCGCCGCTCTGGCCACCGGCGCTGACGGCGATGGCGCGCACGCCGTCCTTCCCGAACTCGACGACCGCAACGAAGCTGTTGCCGCTCGTGCCGTAGATCCGCTTCGAACCGTTATAGGACCGGGCGCCGAACGATGCGAGCGAGCCCCAGCGTGCGGACGGGAAGCCGACCGGAATGCTCGGGCCCTGGTCCGTGAACGGCTGCACGATGTCGCCGGTCAGCCGCTGGAACCGGTTGATCTCGCCCCACGGGGTCTTCCACCTGCCGAAGTCCGCGGTGAGTTTGTCGCTCGCGGCCGAGAGCGCCTCGAGTGCGCTCTTCGAGAACTGTTCGGTGTTGGGGTTCACGAACCCGTTCGCCCGCGATTGCGGATGCCGCTCGAGCTGCTCTGCCCAGTAGATCGCCAGCGCGGTTGGTACCGAGGAGGCCGACCAGCGGAGGTCCCAATTGCGCAGCACATCGATCTGCTCGCGCAATTTCGCCTTGAGCGGATTGCTCGCGGGCGTCTGATCCCAGGTCTTCACAAGTGCCGGAATCAGGTCCGTGAAGTACGGCAGGTAGGTGTCGTACGCGGCGTCCCGCAGCGTTTCGACGGTGAAGTCCTTTTTGTTTTCTAGCACCATCACGGCGTGCACACCGCGCGGGTTTTCGCTGCCATTGTCGACGTAGGCCGGGAAGTCGGACTTCTTCTGGCTGTTCGGGCCGGCGGCGGACCACGGCGCGTTGTTCGTGTTCTGGATCCAGCCGTTCGCCGGATTCAGCAGATGCGGGCTCTCGTCGATCGAGAGCAGCGGGCCCCACTCGGTCGCCGGGTTGCTGCCGTCGACCGGGTTGCGCCAGTCGAACCGCGTGTCGCGCTTCGGGATGAAGTTCGCATGGAAGTAGGCGATGTTGCCTTCCGAATCCGCGAAGATCGTATTATTCGACGAGTTCGTGTACAGCTCCATCGTCTCGCGGAATTCGCGGTAGTTCTTCGCCTTCGTGCGCATGTACGACTGCGTGAGCGCCTTCACCGGCGTGTTCATCAGCCGCTTCGTCACCCACTTGCCATCAACCTCACGCACAACCGGGCCGTGGTGTGTGTGGTAGACCGTGAAATCCCGGTGCGCCATCCCGTTCGCGGTGCGGTACGGTATGCGAATCGTTTCGACGGTGACCGGACGCTCCTCGTTGCCGTAGCGGTAGAACAGACGATCGCCCTTCTGCACGATGGTCTCGAGGTACTCGTCCATCTGGTCGACGCTGCTCGAGGTGTGCATCCACCCCGCGTTCTCATTGAAGCCCTGGTAGATGAAGAACTGGCCCCAGGTCAGCGCGCCGTACGCATTCAGTCCCTCTTCGCTCACCATCTGCGCCTCGGCGCGGAAGAAGAACGAGGTGTGCGGATTGATGAGCAGGAGCGCCTTGCCGTTCTTTGTATTCGAAGGCGCGATCGCGAACCCGTTCGAACCGGACGGTTCCTTCGGCAACGCTTCTTCCTCTTCGCCGCCGATGGTCGGCGCGGGCCGGTCGCCGTAAAACGCTTCGAGCTGGCGCAGGTTGATCGATTCGATGTCCCCGCCGATGCTGCCCTCGCTGAAGCTCAGCGCCATCCACGGCTCGAACCGCGTGATCACACGCGGCTTCACTTCGGGGTGCTTCGCAAGATAGAAGTTGAGCCCGTCGGCCCACGCATCCATGAGCGACTTCAGCCACGCCGGACTCGTGCGGTACTGCGCCTTCAGCGAGTCCGGATGGATGAACAGCTTCATACGCAGGTCGCGGTAGATTTCGCTTTCACCTTCCGCTTCGGCCAGACGCCCCATCGCGTTGATGAAATTCGTTTCGACACGATTGAAATCATCTTCCGCCTGCGCGTACATCAGGCCGAACACAACGTCCGCATCGGTTTTTCCGTAGATGTGCGGAATGCCCCAGTCATCGCGGATGATCGTGACGCCCTGCGCCTGCCGTTCCCACTTCGCAAGCTCGGCCGGCGTCTGCGCCGTCGCCTGAGCAGCGAATAGCGCAAGGAAAATGAAAACGAGCTTCTTCATCAAGGATTGCCCGGTTGGAGGAGAATGCGACATCATGGGCTGGATACCCCTGCCCGGGCAAGTTGGGATCACCGGGCACGGCGCAGGGGAAGCGGGCGCCGGCGGGCACGGGTGAAAATGCCGGCGCAGGCAGGCACGGGTGAAAATGCCGGCGCCGGCAGGTACGGGTGAAAAGCCGGGCGGCGGGCACGTGTACGGGAACGGGCTCCGGGCGCGTCACCCGACCACGGGTACGTTCACGGGAACCTGTACGGGCACGTAACTGCATACGGAATCACGGGCCTGTACATGTAAAACGTTCCCCGCCGGTGGACGGGCTGACGCGCCCGTGACAAACTGCCCGTGCCCGTGCCCGTGCCTGATTGTGCCCGGCTGTTGCCCCGTGCCCCTGCCTGGAACCGGTGTCCTGCCTGAACCTGAGTCCCTGCCTGAAACCCGCGTCCCTGCCTGAACCGGTGTCGTGCCTGAACCGGTGCCTCTGCCTGAACCGGTGCCTCTGCCTGAACCGGTGCCTCTGCCTGAACCCGTGCCCTGTCCGAACCCGTGCC